>Ga0209199_1001329_pt1 | contig 30066 bp, 31 predicted proteins | sample COGITO_mtgs_1105_7_FD_184805 | JGI IMG/M metagenome (GOLD analysis project Ga0209199, IMG submission 184805) | Pelagic marine microbial communities from North Sea - COGITO_mtgs_110523 (SPAdes) (version 2) | ecosystem: Environmental > Aquatic > Marine > Epipelagic ...
TCCACAAGAGAATAGGTCACGTGGTAATTGATTATGATTAGGATAGACAATTTGGTTTCCCATAACACCAAAAATTAAAGAAGGATGAATTTCAATGTGAGTATATTTTTGTAGGTCTGTATCATAAATATTAACTAATGCGTTATTCATGATGGATGAATCAATAAAATCTACAATACCTTGTGATTTTTCAAGTTGTTTAATAGAAAGAGATTTTGAGAACAATTCTTGAATAGTAAAAACATGTTTATAATTGATATCATTATTAGTTTTTTCTAATGTTCCAGATACTATTTGATTCCATAATAATTTATTTATATTAGATAAAATGTTTGTTTTATTATAACTGGGCATATTATTCTCAATATAAAAAACCGGACGAATGAGACGTCCCGAATCACAATAACATTCAATAATATTGTCGTGAATATTAAATGTGATTGTTGCTAAGAGTGGAATTAGTCCATTACGTTTATGAATATTGAATATATTGACTAGTAATAATGGATTATGTGTTATACCAATCCAAGAGCCATTGACAAAAATTTTGGTTTGGTGGCAACATTCATGAAGGATAGTATCAGTTAGTAATATTAGTTCGGTATGATTAGTTTTAATCCAATCAACTATATCTTTTAATGGTGTTGAATTTGAAATTTTACAAGAAATAGCCAGATGTTTATGTAAACCAATATGTCCGCCGTCAGGTGTGTCAACTGGGTCAATAAAACCCCATTGAGATGAATGTAGTAATCTAGGAGCAACAACTTTTGCGGTGGGGTCAAGTGGTAAATTTATTTTTCTACAATGAGAAATAGCAGAGTTAAATGAAAGTCTATTTAAATCTTGTACAATACCCTCTTTTGTTGTATTTGGTTGAGAGCCCCATTGTCCTTTAAAAGCTTTATTGAATCCATCTTGTACATAAAAGCCTTGTTCTTTGAAAAAATCAGTATAATTATTTTTAATTAGATTTATAAAATTTTCATCATCATAAATAGCCGATTTTTCTTTATAATAATATTCATTGTCAAACTTTTTGAATATGTTACTTAACATAGTACGATAATGTTCACGAAATAAATCGTGTAATAATGAACCAGGAGTTTCTACACGTTTGTATAAAAAACTGTCGCGGTCAGTAGGTGGGTCAACCTGTTTAAAAACTCGAAGTAATTTAAAGACCATATTACCTAAAAATAAAGCTTTTTGTTTGAAGTGTAATTCACCCATATGTGGAATAAAGTAATTAGTTAAAATATCCATTGTATTAGGAATTGTTTTATGTTTGGTAAATGTAGATATAAATTTTAAAGCAAGGTCTTGTGTAAATATAAGATGTGAGTCATGAATAGATGGAGTAAATAAATCTACATAGTCATGATATTTATCGATGTCTAATAAACAATATGAAATAATTTCTTTATCTGTTATTACCCCTAGTGCACGAAAAACAATAAATAATGGAATAGGTTTTCTTACATTAGGAATATTGACAACTATATTTTCGTTTGTATATTTAGTATTAGGTCTTACAATACGTACAGCAGTGGTTCTTATTGGTTTTGAAGAGTCTTCAGAAACAGAACGTATTTCAGCACTATGACTATATTCATCATTATAATCATCTTTAATATAAAGTGAATTATTTGCGAATTGTTCTTGACACACAATAACTTTTTCTTTGCCATCAATTATAAAATAACCACCTTTATCATTAATACATTCACCCATAAAATATTTAGAATTATAAGGCAAATTGTTTAATAAACAAAAATTCGAATGTAACATAATAGGAAACTTACCTAAATTAATTTGTTCGAGTGTAATAGAAATATTTTGAATTGTATTATCTGTTTTTCGAATGATAAATTCTATATCAATATCATAGTATATATTAAAACCATACGTTTTGTTTTTTAATCTAGCTTCATTTGGGTATAGTAAATGTGTATATTCATTTTCATATAAAATAGGTTTCCCTATATATAACTTTGAACCATCTTTTCCTCCAAAAAACAATTCACATTTTAAATCATAATCAGTGAGTTCATTATTATATTTTTTATAAATATTTACAGGGTTATTATCGTTAAAAATTTGTTTAATGCTAGATGAAAAAAAATTGTTATATGAAGAAATATGATGTTCTACTAGAACATTACTATTAGATAGCATCTTATCAATAACATTCCAAGAAATTTTAGTGTGTGTATCTAAATCCATCAATATAATATATTTGTATTTTTATATCAAATTATTACATAAACCGATATCTTACTTAGTTAAATAAAATATTAAATAATATAAACTAGTGGCCATAGCAATAAAAGGAAGCAATATAACTAAAAACCAAGAAATTCCCTCGTAGTCTAGTTGTGCGAATGTTTCGATAATGGCCGACACTAAAAGTATTTCTAAAAATACGAAAATTGCTGAATTACTAGATAATGATATAGTTAATATAGAATAAATAATAGCTAAAGTAAAAAAGGATATGGTTGGGCTAGATATACCAGCTTCAATCAGTAGGTAAATAATACCAAAAGTTAAAATACCATAACCAACTAAATATGATGTATCTAATTTTAATTTAAACATTGTGTTATCAAACGCTGGATATCTATTAGTAATAGTAGTCTCGGTGGTTTCACTCATTTATATATAAATTATATATTTTAATTACGGAATTTCCACATGAGTTAAAAAGTGGCGTCTACAACAAATATTATATATAAATAATGTGTCTAGTGTGTCTGCTTCAATTGTTTTGTGGAAATTGTTTTTTTCTGCGTATTCATTTTTTTCTGTTGATGTTGAAGATTCTACGATATTTATATAATATCTATATTTATCTGCTAAAACATTACCACACGTAAAACATTTAACAGGAATCATACTTTTTTATGTATATTATATATAATATTAATCATTTATTTCATATTCAATTTTATAAGAATAAAAATCAAATTTAAATATAAATAATAAATACCATTAAGAATGAAATTAATTGTAGCAGTAGATAATAAATATGGTATAGGGAAAAATGATAAGATACCATGGTATTATAATGAAGATTTAAAATATTTTTCTAAGTTGACCAGAGGTGATGGGAATAATTGTGTTATTATGGGACGTAAAACATATGAAAGTATAGGTAGTGAGCTAAAAAACAGAAAAAATATTGTATTATCAAAAACTAAAAAGAATGAATCATCTAGTGATAATTTAATTATTTTTGATAATATAGATAAGATAAATCTCTATTTAAAAAACAATAATTTTGATAGCATATGGATTATTGGTGGAGAAAGTATTTATAGAGAGTATTTGAATAGAAGATTAATAACCGAGATATATATTACTAATATTTCGAGAAATTATGAATGTGATACATTTTTCCCAAACGAATTTATAGAATTTTTTAATGAAGATATAAATTATAAAGTTTCTTCTAAAGAAGAGATAACTTATAAAAAATATGTTTTATCCGTATAATGGATTATAGTCAATTTTGAGATTACAAAAGTGTACAGGATAATCTTTATAATTTTTTGGTTGGTATATATTACATTTTATAGCACACTTTAAAATAAATTTAAAATTTTCCCAAAATATATAAGTATGTCCTATCTCATCTGTTACAATATGTGATAGTTCATGTAGTGCTACAAACATTATTGTGTTATTATCAATAATATCATCTTCAAGACAAAAAGAAATTTGTTCGCCTTTATTTTTGCTATATGCGACATGTTTAGAAGATATAATTTCAGTTATAATAGTGGTATCAAGTAAATTTTTTTTAATATTCTTAGTAATATCATGGGTTGGGTGTGTTTTAATTAAATATTTTTTTAGTTTATCAAAATTTAGTTGAATAAGCTCTAAATATTCAAATTTTTTTTTATCACTATCATTATTAATACATATTGTTTGAGAGTTTACTTTTTTACAATTTTGGTAGTAATACAAATATATTACATAACAAATAATAAGTGTACCAAATAAAAATACAATGGAAGTCATTTAATATAATGTAGTAAAAAAAATTATTTACTACATAAATCTAAACCAGAAGATTTGTTATTTTGTGTTATAGTAGATATATTGAAAGGACCTGTTTCCATCATAGTAATTGGTGGATCTGAACGTAACTGTAAATTAGCATTACGTGTATCTCTTAGACTATTTTGTCCTATTAGGTCTTTTAATGAAGTACCAGCACTTGTTTTTATAAGTTCATTAGTATTATTTTTTGGTAATAAATCTATATTTAATGAAGAAGATGATGTTTTTACAGAAGACGATGGTGGTTGTATTTTTTTAGAATTTTCATAGGCTGATGGAAATTCAGAAATAGGTTCTTGTGTAGAGAATTTATTATTAAATGTTATAAATAAACCAAGAACAATAAAGAATAAACATATCCCACATACATCATAAGTTTTAATATTTGTATTCATTTTTCTGCATATTTTTGAGAAATCCATTTATTATACTATTATTAAACATAAAATAATTTGTAATTTCGCTAAATCTATATTTTATTATTTGAAAAGTTACTATGAAGATTCTTGGTTTGAAGAAATTGTTGTAAATTTCGTTGGTTATATGCCTCAACTTTGTATAAATTCCAAATCTCTTCGTAAATTTCACGATGAGTTTTTAATTTGAATGGAAATACGTCTAAATGATTTGACTCAACATTTAGTGACACATCATTTATTTTATTATCTTCTTTCGTATTCCCATTACTATTATTGGGTTCTTCTTCATGTGATTCAGCATCATCTTGGTTTGGTTCTTCTTCATGTGATTCAGCATCATCTTGGTTTGGTTCTTCTTCATGTGATTCAGCATCATCTTGGTTTGGTTCTTCTTCATGTGATTCAGCATCATCTTGGTTTGGTTCTTCTTGTAAATCTTTATTAGATGTTATATTGGAAATAGCTCTAGTAATTTTATCATTATGAAACGTATAAGTTTGAGAGGTATTTAATGAATCTAAAATAAGAACTTGTATTAATTTAATTTCGATATTTATTGTTTTATCTGTTATTCTTAAACCTACAATTTCAAATATTGGAATTAATTCAGTATTAGGTAAAAGTAAATCATTAGAAATTAAATTATGATTTGAATCATAACAATTAAGAGATATGGTATCATTGAGTGTATTTTGTTGAATAAATGTCTTAAGTTTTATTCCGTTCTTATGAAAATGAATTGATGAAGAAAAAGCTTCGTCAACATCTTCTTCTGAAACATCATTTTCAAACCAATCATCCTTATTATATTGTAAAAGTGATTTTACTTTATTTTCTAAAGATTCAAAAAATTTGATAATTGTATTATTTTCGATAAAAATTAAATCACATAGATACTTATTTTTAACTTTTTTTATACCATATGAGCAAATACAAGACCCCGATTGTATAATGATTGGGTTTTCATCAAGTAAAATCCGTGTAAAAAAAGAATTATTATATAATTGATTAGGAATTCCTAAAGAAATTTTATTATAATCAATATTTTCTGTTTCCAATAAGATTGACATATAATAAATATTTTTAAAGGTTCTTTGCGAAAAACACGCAAAAAAATAAAACTAATAATTTATATGGTAAACGGAATAGTAAAAGAATTAATAGATTTTCTAAATAAGGATGAAATAAGAAATGATATCAAAGAAATAATTAGACCATTATTAGAGTTAATAATATTAGAGTTATATCCTTATATATATTATTTTGTTCTAATATTAATATTTCATATATCATTGACTTTGTATATAGTTTATATATTCAGTAAAAAAATTGAAAATTGAAATAATTCAAAAAGAACTTATATACAAATATAAGAATGTATAAGTTAAAGTTATTAGATTTCAAAGTTTACGATAAAGATATAGTAGAGCAGACTGAAGAAGATAATAATTCAGATGAACAAATTATATGTTTATATGAATATAAAAAAAAAAAAAATTTTACTATACAACTTTTTGGTATTAATGAAAAGAGAGAAACATATTCGGTATTGATTGAAAATTTTAAACCATATTTCTATGTAAAAATACCAAATATGTGGGGCGAAAATGAAAGAAGAAAATTTGAGCAATATATAAACAATCGACTAGGTAATATGCAAATAAAAGAGTCTGTTTTATCAAGGTTTAAAAAATTATATGGTTTTGATGGAGGTAAGAAACATAATTTTATTAAATTATTATTTGATAATCAAATAACATTTAATCGTGTGAAATCATTTTGGTTTCGTGATGGGATATTGATAAGTGGTGGTATTAAATTTAATAAGACTTTGGTTGAATTATATGAAGCACAAATCCCACCTTTGTTACGATTCTTTCATGAAAACGAAATAAGTCCATCGGGTTGGATATCTATTGATAATGAAAAAAGTGTTTTATTAGATTCAGTAACAAAAACAACATCTTGTGATTATGAAATAAAAACGGATTATGAAAATATAGTAGCTACAACAGAAGATAGTCATGTACCATATAAAATTTGTAGTTTTGATATCGAGGCAAGTAGTAGTCATGGAGATTTTCCGTTACCGGTAAAATCATATAAAAAATTGGCAAATGAAATATTAGAGTTTTCACAACGAAAAGTTTTGACAAACGAAGACTTTATTTATATAATAAAGTTAGCCTTTGGATATGAAAAAAATCAAAGTTATAATATTAGTAAGGTTTATATCAAAACAAGTATAGACGAAGAAAAATTATTGAATAAAACGCGTAAGATATTGGAAATAAACTTAAATGATGTATCAAGTGGAACTAAAAATCGTACTATGACTATTGAACAATTAATTTCAAAACAAAATCAAGATTATGATAGTGATGAAGAATATAATTCATTCATACGGTGTAATAATGATGAATTGAAAAAAATCGTGAATATTATTGATTTATTACAAAATAATGAAATTGTAAGAGAAATAAAAGCAGAAAAGTTGAACTATGTTCTAACTACTTATTTACCAGAAATAAAAGGAGATATGGTTACGTTTATTGGTTCGACCTTTATGAACTATGGTAATGATACTATATATAAAAATCATTGTTTAGTGTTGAATGATTGCTGTGAGTTGCCGAATGTTTCTAATAGTGATGTAGTATGTTGTAAAACAGAAAAAGAATTATTGATAAAATGGGCACAATTAATAAAAGAAGAAGACCCTGACATGATTATAGGTTATAATATATTTGGATTTGATTATGAATTTATGTTTCGTAGAGCATGTGAAATTGGATGTGTGGTAGAATTTTTGAAAACGAGTCGTAATAATGAAGAAATTTGTGGTTTGAAAGATAAAGATGGTAATTACAGAATACAACAAACAAATATAGTATTAGCAAGCGGACAGCATGATTTGAGTTATATCAATATGCCAGGAAGAATACAAATAGACCTTTATAATTATTTTCGTAGAGATTTCAATCTAGAATCATATAAATTAGATTCTGTTGCTGGTTATTTTATAGGCGATTGTATAAAATCTACAATAAAACAAGATAAACAGACAAAAATTTTTAGTAAAAATTTGTCAGGATTAACAACAAATGCGTATATTCATATAGAAGAAGTAGGTCATACAAATGAGTATTTGAATAATGGTGCTAAGTATGAAGTAGTAGACATTGATATTGAAAATGGTGAATTCACTATAAATATTGAACTTGAGCTTTCTGGATATAAGTCATTGAGGTGGTGTTTAGCAAAGGATGATGTAACACCTCAAGATATATTTAGATTAACGAATGGAACAAAAAATGACAGAGGTATTGTAGCTAAATATTGTATTCAAGATTGTAATTTAGTTCATTCATTATTGAAGAAAATAGATGTTATTACAGGATTTGTAGAAATGGCTAAATTATGTAGTGTTCCAATTAGTTTCTTAGTATTACGCGGTCAAGGAATTAAATTGACTAGTTTTATTTCTAAAAAATGTAAAGAGAAAGAGACATTGATGCCTGTATTAAAAAATTCACATGGAACGGATGATGGTTATGAAGGTGCGATTGTATTAGATCCTAAATGTAATTTATATTTAGAATCACCTGTTGCGTGTGTTGATTATAGTTCTTTATATCCATCATCTATGATAAGTGAAAATTTATGTCATTCTAGTAAAGTATGGACAAAAGAATATGATTTGACCGGTGAGTTGATAAAACAGACAGGTGATATGGATAAAGATAAAAATTTTATATATGATAATTTACCTGATTATACGTATGTAGATGTTGAATATGATACATATTCATATGTAAGAAAATCACCAAAAGCGGCCGTTCAAAAGATTAAATGTGGAAGTAAGATATGTAGATTTGCTGAATATAACAAATCAAAAGCTATCTTACCATCAGTATTACAAGAATTACTTTCGTCTAGAAAATCCACAAAAAAACAAATGGCGAAAGAATCCGATCCATTCATGAAAAATATTTTAGATAAAAGACAACTTTCAATTAAACTAACCGCTAATTCATTATATGGACAATGTGGTGCTAAGACTAGTGCGTTTTATGAAAAAGATGTGGCAGCATGTACAACGGCAACAGGAAGAAAATTGCTAATTTATGCGAAAGATGTGATAGAAGGTGTATATGGGGATAACATATGTGATACACAGAATTTTGGCCGCGTGAAAACAAATGCTGAATATATTTATGGTGATACAGATTCTGTATTCTTTACGTTTAATTTAACACATATAGATACAAATGAACCTATTCTTGGTAAAGATGCTTTGGAAATTACAATTGAGTTAGCACAACAAGCAGGAGAGTTAGCTACTAAATTTTTAAAACACCCACATGATTTGGAGTATGAAAAGACGTTTCTACCATTTTGTTTATTATCAAAAAAACGATATGTTGGTATGTTGTATGAACATGATGTCAATAAATGTAAATGTAAAAGTATGGGAATTGTATTGAAACGCCGAGATAATGCGCCTATTGTAAAAGATATTTATGGTGGTATCATAGATATCTTGATGAAAGATAAAAATATTGAAAAGTCCTTAATGTTCTTGGATAAATATTTGATGGATATATTAGAAGGTAAATGTGCGTTCGAAAAGTTTATTATATCAAAGTCACTAAGAAGTGGTTATAAGAATCCGGGACAAATCGCTCATAAAGTTCTTGCTGATAGAATGGGTGAACGAGATAGCGGCAATAAACCAGCATCCGGCGATAGAATTCCATTTGCTTATATTATAACACAAAAAAAAGAAAAATTACAAGGAAATAGAATAGAGCATCCAACTTATATAAAAGAAAAAAAAATAAAATTAGATTTTGAACACTATATCACAAATCAGATTATGAAACCAATTCTTCAAATATATAGTTTAGTAATCTTTGATTTACCAACTATAAAAAAAAAAGACGCAATTAAACGGATGATAAATCGTGAGATAGAACAACATAGAAGTAAATTAGGGTATGAAGCATTTAAAAAAAAAGAAGAACAAATCAAAAATAAATATGTTCAGCAGTTTCTGTTTGATAAATATATAAAAATGAGTGAAAATAAGAAAAATAATGTAAAAGAAATATCATCGTATTTTAAAGTTATATCAAAATAGTAAAAGTATGCATTTTAAATCTTTGAACATTCAACTGGTTAAAAGTATAAAACATATATAATTTTTTTATATATTCTAGATTATGTATAGAACACATCTTTACTCTATAATTAATTAAATAAATTAATTAAATAATTCTTTATTTACTTTAAACAAGCATTTCCATTTTTACAATACCAAGTATTTGCTCCAATAAGTTCAAATAAAATATGTGTAATAAACCCTGTGACAAAAAGACATATTTCCATAATAAAATTTTTATTCCAATCATTACACATGGGGGGCATATCTGATTTAACAAAAAGTGTAGCAATATAACTTATTGCTGTTCCTACTGCTACAATAAGTAGACCAACTATTAGAGCTTCTACAAATAACCGCGAATTTATATTTTTGATATACATTATTTATATTAAATATATATTATTATTTAATATAACTATTGAAAGTTCTATGAAGACATTAGATGATATATTTAATGAAAAGCAACAGCTATTTATTGAACTAAATATTCCACAAAATCAATACTTGGAATTACATAAAAAATTAAAATTATATAAGGTTGCTGATGAATTATGTGATATAAGCGAGGGATCTTATGTTCGTTATATAAATAATAAAACCCTAAAATTATATAATGGAGGTATAGTATTATCAGTGGATATTAATGATAATGAAACAGGTTGTATAATTAAATGTAAGAATGTAGCAAATCATAAAATTTTTTGCATATGTATAAAAAATAATATTGTGTTTCAAAAAATATCTGAGGACGAGTTATTAATATTAACTATTTTAACAAAAAAATAAAATACATTTTTAAATATCATAAACCCTTTTAGCCCGTTGGGAATTTAAAATACCGACTTTAAAATAAAAGTATTTTTTAAATCTTTTAGTTAATATTGAGTTAAAAATAAAAATTTAATTTCAAATAATACTGAAATTAATATTACAAATACCATGGACACTAAGTTGCCGAAACATCCACAACAAAAACTCTATAATATTAGTAATAATGTTTCGCTATATATTAATGATGTGAATGATATTGCTGATAAACTAAGTAATATCGATTTTATTTATATGGACCCTCCTTATGATACTAATCGTAATTTTACATTAGATAGTAAAAGCGATAAAACCGGTTTTAGTGATAAATGGAGTTCAGCTAGTTATGAATTATGGTTATCAACATTAGTATCTAATCTTAAAAAAACATTATCAAATAAAGGGACATTGGTTATTCATATCTCGTCGGAAAATAGTTTTATAATAGAAAAAATATTACGAAATAACTTTAAAAATATTGAAAAAATATATTGGAAAAGATGTCATGGAAAAAATACAGTAAAACACAAATTTGGCGCAGTAATAGATATATTATTTGTTGCTTACGATAAAAAACGAATATTCAATGAAGTCACTATTCCTATTGAAGAAAACTCTGTATGGGCTTTTAAAAATAAAGATGGTGTAGGTAGTTATAGTATGGGTTCTCTAAAACACGATAGAACAAGACAAGGATATATTTTTACAATTGAGCATGAAGGGATAAAATATGAAAGTGAATATGGATGGAAGTTATCAACAGAGGTTGTTGAAAAAATGATTTCAGAAAATAGGATACACTTTGTTCCTAAAAGTAAAAATATGTATATTAAGGTATATAAACACGAACACAAAGGCAAACCATTGTCTAATTTATGGGACGATATACATTCAATTACAAGAACAAACAAAGACCCACGGTTATATCCAACACAAAAACCACAAAAACTATTAGAGCGGCTAATTAAAATATGTACAAATCCAGATAGCACAATATTAGACCCCGTATGTGGTTCTGGAACCACAGGTTTTGTAGCGGATAAACTAAATAGAAAATGTATTTTAATTGATATTAACGAAGAAGTTTTACCAATAATTACCAAAAGATTTGAAGATAAAATATATAATATTTTAAAATAACCCTACATATTATGTTTAATGAAAAAATGTATAATATTTGATTTAGATGAAACCTTAGGATATTTTACACAAATTTATGTTTTATGTTGTAAATTTACGGAAATAACTTCTAATAGTTTATCTTCTACAGATTTATTTTATATGTTTTCTGAATTTCCTAATATATTTCGTCCTGGTATATTTACATTATTAGCATATATAAATTTGCTAAAAATAAAATATGATGTGAAAGTAGTGTTATATACAAATTCGTTGATGTCGATAACTTGGATACAGACAATAATTGATTATATTAATAAGAAAATAAATCCACAAACTAAATTTTTTGACCATTATATAACATTAGATATGAAATGTAGAAAAAATGTTAAGAAATCAATCGATGAAGTATATAATTGCTGTAGCAATTTATCTCGTGATTATAAATATTTTATAGTAGATAATAAAAAATTTCATAGCATAACAGATAATGTAGAATTTAAGTTGATAAATACGTATATTTATACGTATCATAATAAACATATGTGGAACTGGTTATTACGTAAAAAACAAATACAAAATATTCCTGGAATTGTTGACAACAATATAGATGAAAAAGTAAATTATTCAATTTGCGATAAAGCAACAAAAGATGTAATTGATTTATTTAATGATATAGGTAATTTTATAATATAATTATAATTTATACTATTATATTTTACAAAAATGATAATATTTTTATTATTTTTAATAATATTGATAATTCTAATTTTTTTAGCATGTAATGATACTGATGTTCTAGAGAGAAAGAGAAAATTTGGAATATACGCATTATATATCCCTGAAAGGTTTGTTCACTTAAATCGTGAGCTTACAAAGGCTAATATTGAGGCTAATTATGTTTTGGGTTATGATAAACATATTCTGGATATGGATATTATAAGTGAAAACCATGATAATAGTGGAAAGGTAGCTTGTCATATGGGACATTTATCAATAATGCAACGTTTTTTGTCTACACATGAAGACTACGCAATAATATTTGAAGATGACATAGAATTTAAAGACCATAATATGATTAAATCAAAATTAGAATATATTATCAATACACTACCAAGAGATAGCGATATTACATTTTTATCATACTGTTATGAAGAATGTAAAAATATTGATTATAATAGTATTTATTCAAAAGCAACCAGTCCTTTATGTAGGCACGCATATATAGTTTCAAGAAATGGGGCAAAAATAATTCTTAATGAAACATGGCCTATGAATAAAAATGATGGTGACAAAATATATGCTAGATTATTAAAAGATAAAAAAATGAATGGGTATTTAGTAAATAACAAATTTATTATAATTGAGCAGAAGCGCGAACAATTTGGTAGTAAATTGTTTAACTATATAAGTGGAAAACCACCTCCTAAATGTTATTCTGTTGATAAAAACTAGGTTGTTCTCAATTCATGTTTTAAACATGCTAGGCACATATATTTATTATTATATTTTCCTTCACCAGTAAAAGATAAAATATAATTTTTTGTATTACATGTATATTCATCTAAGTTACATTTCATACATACTTTTGTTAATCCTAAAACTCTTAAGAACCAATAACAGAAAAAGCAATGGTGTGTAAAAAAAGTATATCGCATATATTTAGTTTACTTTTTTTAAATATAAAAATAAAATAATACAATGGAACCATTAATTATAGAAATAGAATCTAAAATATTACATTTTATAATGTTTATATGTAGTAAAAGGTATACCGCAATTTATTTACAAAGTTTACATTATATGTTACCTACTTTATGTAGTAGTGTAGTTTTATTTCATCCAAAACTACATGTAGAAATAGTTTTGTGTTTTTCTTATATTTTTATTATTGCGTATTTTTTATTTGAAGGATGTATATTATTTAAGTTTGATAAATATTATTTTAATGAAGATGTTAATATGAGCGATCCTTTACTAGATTTATTAAATTTGGAAATAAATGAAGAAAATCGATTTGATTTGAATGGTTTGTTATATGTATTAGGGGTTATATCCGCGATGAGTATATATATTATACGATTTGGTTAAAAAAAGATTTAAATTTATTTCGGGTTATTATATAATAACAAGAAACTTATAATGACTGATACATATCTAGATATAAAAACTATTGTAAAAAAATGGATAGAGTTGGATAATGAACTTAGTGAATATAAATTGAAAATACGTGACTTGAATAGTAAAAAAAAAGAAATTACAACACAATTAGCCGAACATATGGACAATAACAATATAGATGGTTTTAATATTAATAATGATTCTAAATTAGTTTATAAGAAAAAAACAGTAAAAGGGTCTGTAAGTAAAAAATTATTAGTTAGTACTTTATCAAAATATTTTCAGGATGATGAATTAACTGATGTTATTTCTTTTATAATGTCACAACGTAATGAAAAAGTAACAAATGATATTCATTTAAAATAATTTTATAGTTAGTTTAATAATTACATTAAGCTAACACTTGTGACATAATTTCCGTATCTACATTTATACTAAGTGAAGATTCCGTATTATTATTAAATGATGCTAGGGCCATTGATGTAGTATCTATATCATTTACTTCTAATTTTTCTGTGTTATTAGTGTATACAGTCATACTTTGTGCTTGTCTGATATAATTATTTTGTTGATTTATTATTTCTTCTAAGCTATTTAATTTATTTTTTAAGTCTAATATTTCGGTTTCAAGCATATTATATTTTACACCTGAAGATTTAACTGTATTATTTATTGTCTCGTTTAGTTTTATATCATGTTGCTCTATATTTTGTTCTATATTTATTATTTTTGTAGATAAATTATGTTGTTTATCGTGTAATAAATATATAGCCTCTTTTGTTGTATAAATCGGAATAAAATTTTTATTAGATTCGCTGTTAATGCTTGTATTATTATTATTATTTGTTTTGTTTAAGTCAGTTGATGTTGGGCGTACATCAACTGGTTTTGCTCGTCTACGTCTTGCTGCGTTATTTGATATAGAACTACTCATAATATTTAAAATAAATTAATATATTAAAAATTGTTCATTTACGCATTTTCATATTTACCTTTTCCGAAGATTTATAGTTTTCAATTTCAAAGTCTTCGATTTTATAATCATTTATATTTTTATGTATATTTTTAATATTTAAAGTTGGAAAATCATATAATTCATTATCTAGCTGATTTTTGAGTGCTTCAAAATGATCGTCATATATATGTACATTTCCTAAAAAATATACGAATTCCGAAGGTTCTAAATCGCAATGTTTTGCTATTAAATGTGTTAATACAGAATATGATAAAATATTAAAAGGGACACCTAATCCTACATCACAACTTCGTTGATATAAAGCACAACTTAATTTATTATTTATTACATTAAATTGTGCTAAAACATGGCAAGGTGGTAGAGCCATTTCATTGAGTTGATTCGGATTCCAGGCCGAAAGAATTAATCGCCTTGATGTCCGTGTTTCCGGATTTTTAAGTTGATCAATAATATAATTTATTTGGTCAAACCCTTTATTTGTATAATCGTCATCGAATGTAGTGTAAGGAGCATTAAAAAATCTCCATTGATGGCCATATACTGGACCCAAGTCATCTTCATCACGTTCCGTAAGTCCAATAGAATCTAAATATTCTCTAGAAGCATTATCATTCCAAATCTTTACATTATTCTGTTTTAATATTCTGTTATCAGTACTACCACTTAGGAACCATAATAATTCTTTAATACATGTTTTACATGCTAATTTTTTTGATGTTAATGCTGGTATAATATTATCTTTCAGAGTAAAACGCATACTACGACCGAAGACACACTTAGTTTTTCCGTTTCTTCCTTCAACTAATTCTCCATTATTTAGTATATCCTTAATTAAATCTAAATATTGATTTTCTTCCATTAAAAGTAATATTATTTTATTTTTATATCTTTGTAATTTATATTATGGACGACGAACAGACAATACAAGAAATGACAAAACCAGATCAAGGGTTTATATCCCATGTTTTTAATTTTGATAATAAATCTAAAGCAGATATGTTAAATACTATGCAATATGCGGTTTTAGCAGTTTTACCTGTAATATTATTGAATAGAACAATACATATTTTAATTCCAGAAGCAGACGAAAGTAAGGCATCATTAGAACTTTTAGCGGAAGTTATCGCACAAGTTGGAGTGATATTCATTGGTATATTTTTTATTCATCGTATTGTAACTTATTTACCTACATATAGTGAAGCTAAGTATGATACATTTTCAATATTAAATTCAATAATAAGTTTTTTGATAATAATTTTAAGTTTACAAACAAAATTAGGAGAAAAAATGAATATTATTACAGACCGTATTTTAATGATTATACAAGGAAACGTAACACAAGTAGAAAATAAAAAACAAGAATTATCGGAATATTCTATGCCTATTTTAAATCACCCGCAACAACCAACAGCACCTAGTCATCCAGAACAAAATCAATTTCAACAGCAAACTATGATAGCACCAGAAAATGATATTATGGCTGCTAATGAAACATTAGGTGGTGCGTTTGGTTCTTCTTTTTAATCATCTTCAATATTTTCGGAAAAACAACATACAAAGCTACTATAACTTATATTTTTGGTTTTTCTTAATGCTGGTTTATATGTATTAAAAGTGAACATATTTATCATATACACTTTAACTTCATATTTTTTTATAAATATTTACTAATATTAAATATTTACTAATCTAAACAGTTTTTATGATTATAAATTTTGCCATTACATATTAGATGACAATTATCTATATCGTTATGTTGGTTATATATATGGTTGATTGTTAGTCTATAAAATACTAACACATAATATTGGTTATTAATTATAGTTGTATTTTAAGCCCCGTATGTGTTGCTTTATTAATTGCAGTATTTATAGTATTTGGTATATCTCGTCGTGGTTGTTGACTAATGCTAAATCCCATATATTTATTTTATTATAAATCTAATTTTTTAATATATAATAACTATATAAATAATGCAATCTATTGCTCATCATCAAACTGAAATGAATAATAACATGTTTAATCATTTTTTATTTAATCCAGAATTAAGCTGTGATTGTAATTGTGGTAAATCATTATTAAATGTAATGGACGCACCAAAAGATACTTTAAATACAAAAAATATAAATGTGTTTGGTACAAAATATTCTAACTTATCATATAATCATCAAATAGAAGAAAAATTAAGACAGAGTGTAAAGTTAAATGAAAATAGCGATTTATATAAGTTGAATAATAATTTAGCAAAAACCCAAGAAAGTAATAATGTATTCCTTTCAAATTTACATAAAAATCAAAATAAATTAATATCAGTAGATGAAAAATTAAAATTTAATAATCATAGTAGACTAACATGATGATTAATCCTAAATGTTTAATACCATTACATAATACCATACAATCATAATTCTACATATAATCTTACATATAAAACTGTACATAAATTTATTTTCTTTTTATAGTCCATGCGTAGTGTGGATGTACCTACCATTCCTTTAACTTAGAAATGATTTGGATAAAATTTACCTACAAACTATTTAAAATTGAAATATAATTCTTACCATACTAACTGTATACACACCCAAATAAAACATTACACTAAACATCATGGGTAACACCTTCTCACGCAATGAATACCAACCCAATTTTTTTAAAGTATTTCCGGGTTCATCAAATGATTTTAGAACATCACAGGCTAATAAACTGATTGAAAATCATATCTTTCTAATTGATGTTGCTAGAAGCAAAAATCGTATTAATCAAATCAATTCTGTTAATGTTGGAGATATTTTATATTTAATTATTCGCAAAAATAACAAGTATTCTGAAATATATAAAGCTACTGTTACAAAATCTTTTCAAAGAAATGATTTTCAAAGAACTGAAAATCATAATAGTAAATATGTTGAATGTGGATATGATTTTACTGACGCGCCTACTAATTGGCTTGACGATCTTGATGAATATTTTTGTGAAGTTAATAAATGGAAACAGGTAAATCAATCTATAGTAAATAATCTTGAAATATATATGAAAAATAGAGAAAATATTGTAGGAGGATTTTGCGCAAAGACTATCTCCCAATTAAATGGTAATCCGGAACAGTAATATTTACACCTATTTATGATCACTATTTTTATGAGTAGGGATTATAAGATATTTTTTTAAATATTAAAATTGATTTACAAAATTGGTAATTTGTGTTTTAATATTTAAATAAATCAGTATGACTTCAGAATCTAAACCAAATTCACACGAACCACTCCTCGTGACCAATAGTTATGTGGCACAGCCCTTAGGGGGCAAGAAGCGTGTGGCGGTGGTGGGCAAAGACGACAAGAAATGCGTTAAGAAAGACCCTAACGCACCCAAGAGTGCCATGTCAGCGTTGAATCTCTTCTCGAACGCACATCGTGATGTGGTAAAATCCGAACAGTCGGGTCTCAAGTACTATGAGGTAACGAAGGTTCTCAGCCAGAAGTGGCGCGAGCTTTCTGATGTCGAGAAGGAGCCATATGAGACCAAATCTCGTGACGACAAAGAACGTTATAAGACAGCGATCGCATCATACAATGCGATGAAAGTTGCCGATGCCACGGACGCGTCGAGTAGTAACGACTCATACAACGACTCTACTAAAGAGACAAAAGACTATCGATCATGTGTTTTCAACGCATTAACCGAGATGTTGACTATGCCTTATTTTAAAAATGAAGCATCGGCATCGGGTGCTGTTCATAATGTAGCACGCCATGAAGATGCTTTGGTACTGGTATTGAAAAAGCATGGATTTCATACAGGAAACATGCCAGTAGGCATTAAAAGAGATGATGCTCTCAAATGGATAAAAAACCCCGAATTAGCATTGAATATTCCTAACGGAATATTCATAGAACAGCCATTTGGGACACACAATTCCCCTGATTTTATCATCAAGGTCAGTGACAAGGTGATTATCTTTCTTGAGGCAAAATCTGTTAAAGGAACATCTCCTATGTATAATAGTGGTGGCATTTCACAGGACTTTCTATATGTGTTCTGTTCAGAACAGACCAATCAAACCACAATTTATATGGGAAGTAGCATTATCTCTGTTGAACAACAGAGAATCATTGATGAACACATTCAAGAGGCGCGAAAGCGTGATGATGAATTGAATGTTAAGCTTAGAGAATTAGATTCTAATTCTCGTGGAGTCAGCTACTATACACGTCCTATGATAAATCAGTCTGGTGGACGGTCATATACGGACTATTTCGTTCATAAACAGAGGAAACAAGCAGAAGAATATGCTTTGAATTGGGTTAAAGAGTTATGTGAACTATAAATTCTCAGGTTTATAGTAAGGATATTTAGTTTTTAATTTGAATAACCATTTATCCATTGTTATAGTTTTATTTTGTTTGAGTTGTTTCTTTATAAATGAAATATTAACATAGCAGTTAGTAATTATCAAGGAACATAGTCGGCGTTTCAAATGTTCAAATGTGTAAAAAGTACGATATTGATAAAGATAAACTAACAAAATATTTATTTGATAAAAAAAATTATAATAACATGTTAAAAAATTAAAATTGATGAATCGTTATAAATAATTTTTTTCATGGGTTTACATATCATAAATAGGTAGAATTTTACATAATTCTGTGGTATTCATAGCATTATTGCCTAAATATATATTAATAAACTCAATTGTTTTTTTATTTTTAAAAGAACTAATAATTTGTTTATATTTATTTATTAATTTTTCATTTGACAAAGGTTGGGTATATTTTATACAAATCAAATGATTTTCAACTAAATAATTTAAATTGTCATTTTCATTTATTATACAATAGTTAAAATTATAGGTTCCAACACCATAACCTCTATTAATGACTAATAGGGGTGAATTATCACCTTTTTTATTTATATAGTTTTTTTTTTCGTTATTTGAATAATTTTTAATAGATAGTTCATTATTAGTAATATCTGAACTATATATTAAGTGTGTTTTACTATCATCGTCCGTTAAATTTGTTTTACATTGATTCCAAACAATATTTCCTACACTGACAATGAAATTTAAATCAAAAAGTGACTTAGAATTATTATATAAATTTTTAATAATCGTAATATTATTTTGAGTTCCAAAAATAGTATAACCTGAAATTGTTATGCTATATGATGTATTATTTATGGGTTTTTTATTTTGTACTATAAGTATTATAGTATCTTGTTTGGTTTCAATGTAATTATCATGACATTCAATAATATCTACAATTTTATAGTTTTTAAATATGTGATTCCTGGTTTTATCATAGTATAAACAATTTAAAAAGTTCTTGGGTAATATAAAACTTAAAATCCCCCCATCATTTAATAATTCTAAGGATTTTATAATGAAGAATATAAATATATTTGGTCGTCCATCAAAATAATTATAATATGATTTATCTACATCTGTTTTTTTCATTACAAAATAAGGCGGATTACCAATAATTAAATCAAATTTAGTATTAAATTCATGATTCAGGTAATTTTTATTAAGTAATGTAATATTATTTGAATTATACTGTTTTATTGATTCGAATATAGTTTTATTTAGTTCTATACCAGTAATGTTAATATCAGGATTGATATTGTGTAGTCTTAAAATATATTCACAAGAACCACAAGATGGTTCTAGAACTCTCATATTACTTTTTATAAATGGTTCTAAAAAATTAATATTTTTATAAATTGTTTCTGGTGGTGTAAAGTAAATACCGTTTTTTTTCTTTTCTGTTTTATTAATTTTTGTTGTTAATTTTATTGATAGTTCTGAATATTTAACATCTTTATGTTTTTGTTCAATTATATCTTTATTAACATCTATTACTTTTTTATTTCCAATAATCAAAGTTTTATTTAAGTCTTGTAATTTTTCTTCATCCACAGTATCAACATAGACTTTAATTTTATCGGCGATATTTTCACAAGGTGTTTTGCGTCTAAGGTGTGAATCATAATGTGATTTTTGTGAAAAAGTCTTTCCACATCTTTCGCAACAATATTTAACCATTTCGTTATATATTGTTATACAATTATTTTTTAATCAATTTTTTAAATTAACTAAAATTAACAAGTTATTTTAATGTAAGAAAAACACAGAGTTTAATTTTTTAACTTGTTTAAAAAAATATATATTGTCAATTATACATCATGCGGAACACATCTCACATATGTCTTCGGATGAGTTGTTATCTTTTGGTGCGATTGTGAATTGTTGTGGTTGATGTTTTGCTTTCCTCCTTAGATAATAAATTCCTGTTTTCAATCCTTTTTTCCATGAATAAAAGTGCATTGAAGTTAAATTTTTATATGTAGGTTCTTCAATCCATAAATTAAGACTTTGACTTTGACAAATATATGCCCCTCTGTCTGCGGCCATTTCAATTATATCTTTCATAGACATTTCCCAGACAATTTTATATTTTTCTTTTAGATGTGGTGTCAAATTTGTGATTTGTTGCACACTCCCTTTATTTTCAATAATATTATTTTTGATTTCTTCGCTCCAAAGATTTTCTTTAATTAAATCATTCATTAGATGTTTATTTACAACGATAAATTCACCGGCAAGAGTTCTTCTGGTATAAATATTACTTGTATATGGTTCAAAACATTCATTATTTCCTAATATTTGACTTGTACTAGCGGTAGGCATAGGAGCGACAGATAGTGAGTTTCTTACACCGTTGACGATAATAGACTTTCTTAGGGTTTCCCAGTCATATCTATTTGACGGTGTTACTTTCCACATATCAAATTGTAAAATTCCTTTACTTAGTGGAGAACCTGTAAAAGTACTATATGCCCCAGCATGCGTTGATTCTAGATTATCAAGTTCATTATAAATAGCTTGTTGTGATTTATCAACATCCGAAATAAATACTTTCCACATATCATCTATTTTAGTATTTGTTCTTTTATCTTTTAAACTGTTGAATTCCGCTAATAATTTTTTCATAACCGGCTTTCTTTGTATAGCAATTTCATTTGATGCTTCTAATGACGCATGGTAAATAGTTTCAAATATATTCTTATTTATTTCTTTGGATTGTGGTGAAACAAAAGGTAAATCCATCAACATAAAAACATCGGCTAATCCTTGAACACCAATTCCAATAGGTCTATGTAAAAAATTTGATCGTTTTGTTTTTGTGTTTGGATAATAATTTACATCAATTAACCTATTTAGATTATATGCTACTTGTTTTGTAACTTGATGTAATTTATCATAATCAAATGTTTTATTCTCTAATACAAATTTTGGTAACGCAATACTTGCTAAATTACAAACGGCAGTTTCTTGTTTTGACGAATATTCTATAATTTCACAACATAAATTACTACTTTTAATAATTCCTAGATTTTGTTGATTGCTTTTCAAATTGGCACTATCTTTATATAAAATATAAGGTGTTCCCGTCTCCATTTGACTATCTAATATTTTGAACCATAAGTCTCGAGCATTCATTACCTTATAATATTTATTTGATTCGACATAACTTTTATATAAATCTTCAAAATCTTTACCCACAACATCGGCTAACCCGGGGGCAACATCGGGACAAAATAAATGCCATGTAGAATTGTTATTTACACACTCCATAAAATAGTCAGGAATCCAAAGAGCATAAAATAAATCTCTTGCTTTAAGTTCTTCATCCCCGTGATTTTTGCGTGCTTCAAGAAACGATTCAATATCTGAATGCCATGGTTCTAGGTAAACAGCAAAAGAGCCATTTCGTTTACCACCACCTTGGTCCACATATCGTGCTGTTGCGTTGAATACCCTTAACATAGGAATAATACCATTACTAACTCCATTTGTTCCACGAATGCGACTACCTGTTCCTCTAATATTATGAATATGTAACCCAATACCACCCGCCCATTTTGAAATTTGGGCACATTCTTTTAATGTATCATAAATACCATCAATACTATCATCTTGCATTTCTAACAAATAGCATGAACTTAATTGTGGTCGTTGTGTCCCGGAGTTAAATAGAGTAGGAGTAGCATGAGTATATTGTAATGTGGACATTAAATCATAGGTGTTTTTAACATTATCAAAATCTGTTTTATGAATTTCTAATGCAACGCGCATCCACATATGTTGTGGACGTTCAACTATTTTGTCATTTACCTTCATTAAATACGCACGTTCAAGTGTTTTAAATCCAAAAAAATCAATAAGATAATCACGATTATAATCAATAAGTCCTTCAAGTAACTCGTAATTATTTTTTATAATATCAAAAATTTCTTTTCGTATGATAGGACAATGTAAATTATTTGAATCTCTATAATTATATAGTAATGTATATGATTCTAAAATACTGTTAGGTGTTTTTTTATGATGATTTGAAATACTAATACCACTTGCTAATTTATTAAACTCATAGTTTTTTGTCACTAATGATGCGGCCTGTTCAGCACAAAGATCGTCAATCTGGTCACTTGATATTCCATCGTTTATTTGATCTAATATTTTAATAACCAGGGGTGTAACATTAATATTAATGTTGAGTTTTGATGCGGTACGAGATAATCTTCTTTGAATTTTATCGTAATCTATCTCTTCAAATGTAGCATTGCGTTTTTTGACACACATCGTAAAATTATCTGTCATCAATGTTGTATACATATTTATATATTTTTGTTTTAAATAATGTATTTGTATATATTAGTATTTTAATATCTACTACTTTTTTAGAGTTATATTTTGTGTTTTTTAATTATATATATATTTCGTATCGTGTTGATAAATATATATAATTAAAAAAATTGATTTAATTTAAATATATCATAATAAGTATAATATAAAATTGGATATATATTATGACTGTTTCTATTGAAATAAGTGATGAGAACAACAGTAATTCATTTGTTCAAATATTTAAGAATTTAAATAAGTTTTCTGACTTTATAACATTAGAATTCAAACACGATTCATTATATGTTCAAGGAATGGATTCAACTAAAAGCGCTATTTTTGATTTAAATTTGACAAAAGACTGGTTTTGTAAATTCAATGTAACAGAAACAGTAAGCATAGGGTTATCTAGTATGAGTTTATCTAAGATATTTGGATTATATAAAGAAAAACAGACTTTAATGTTGGATTTTCAAGTAGGAAATGATAATATAACAATAAGTTTTAATTCTAGTTCTTCTTTTCTTCGTGAGTTTGTTATTCCGTTAAATGATATAAATAATGAACAACTTTCGTTACCAGAAATAGATTATGATGTTGAATTTTCAATTGATACTAAAATGTTGACGAATCTAGTAGACCAGATAAAAATATTTGATGAGAAACTAGATATTATTTGTGATGAGGAACAAATAATATTTAAAGCAACCGGAATTGATGGCTCAATTAAATGTGTATTATATGATGATACAGAATCAATAGATTTTGTCACCGAGTATGTATGTACGGAAGGTACAACATTTGATTTTGCTTATAGCGTAAAAATATTTATTATATTTTGTTCATTTGAAAAAGTGTCTAAAGAAGTGAAATTAGGATTAACAAATGATATGCCAATGCATATGATTTATAAATTAAATGAAACATCAAATTTATCATTTTACCTTGCTCCTAAAATGAAAGATTATGACAATGATTTATAGAGCGAAAAAAGATTGTTTTTTAACAACTACTTTCATTTTACTTGGGGTTTTATTTTTTTTAGGACGACAATGTTGTTTACGTCTTTCTGTTTTTTTCATATTTTTACATTTAGGATTTTTACTACATTTTGCTGTTTTTAATCCATTGCAACTAGATACTCTTTTAATTTTTTTAATTTTATAGTGTGTTTTTTTTGAAGAACGTGATTTTCTAAAAGTTAGTTTTTTTGAAAAAATGTCGACGCTAGGAAATATTGTCATAATATTATATATTATATAAAGAAAATATAAACCTATATTTATGGAATGTTTTATTTTGATAATAATAATAATATTATTTATTATACATTGTTATAAATATTTGAATCCAGATTATGAATTAGAAGTATATAATTTACATGAATTTGATTTAGTTAGATTTAATGAATTAAATCTACTTAACGCGCCTATATTAACACATCCAAATATAATATTTAATTCTTTATTAATAAGTAATTATTTAAATTATAAGATACATGTTTTACAAAATGAAAAGACAAAATATATAAAATTAAAAAATTATATTGATGGTGAAATATCAAATAAATCATTAATAATGTCTAATAATCATTTTTTAGATGAAACACTTTTAAAACATAAATTAATTAAATATATTTCATCCATAGAGAAAAGTAATTTATTTGAACCAAGTTTAAATATTTTTTTTATGGGTAATAATAATTACAGTAAATTATCCTATGATGTAAAGAATAATATTTATTTACACGTAATAGAAGGAAATATTAGTGTAAAATTAATTTTACCTAATATTAGTAATTTAATAGCTGAGTATTATAATTATGAACATGATGTGTATATATCGGATTATAATGCGTGGGATAAAGATGAAGTTGAATGCGTAACATTAAATATGAAAAAAAACGATCTTTTAAAAATACCTAGATTTTGGTGGTATACTATAAAAGGTGAAGATAAAAATGAAATGGTTGGTATTTATAAAACTAATACATTATTATCTAATTTAATTACATTTATGTATAAACATGAATATTCTTCATTTTCACTTGAAGAATATATAATTAATTAATTAATTAGTAACTACTATTTAAAGGTAAAGCAAATTAAATATTATAAAAACACACAATGTCGTCTAACAAATACACTGGAAGAGTAAAATGGTTTAATTCTAAAGCGGGATATGGTTTCATTACAGTAGTGAGTGATGAACATAAAGATGATGATATTTTTGTACATCATTCATCGCTTATGTGTGGGGCTGAGCAGTATAAGTATTTAGTACAAGGAGAATATGTAGAGTTTATTCTTACAGAAACAAATGATCAAAATCATAAATTCCAAGCGGATAATGTAACCGGTATTTTACAGAATCAACTTATGTGTGAAACTAGAACAACGACTGTAAAACGAACAAATACTAATAGGAGATTTAATACACGAAATGCTGAGGTTAATGAATCTTAAAAATATTAACTGAATTCACACACTAATTAAATATAAGATATGATATATTGTTTAATATGTTGTGCTTATAAGAAAATCGTAATAGCCATAACTAATTGTGTCTATAGATAGAAATGATCTGTAGCTATTATAAAACCTTTTACATTTTATGATAATAAATAATAAATATTATAATAAAATAAATATATAAAGAAAAAAACATAAAAGATAATATAATATGCCTAGAAAAGCCAAGACAAAAGAAACAATATCAAGTGTAAATATAAGTAATGAAGCACTATCATTAGCCAATATACCCGAATCTAATGTTAATGGTGTAGAATTGGTAGTAGAATCTAGTCAAAATAATACTGTATTAGAACAAAGTATTAATTTTGATAATTTATATTTAATTTTAGGTTCGATAAAACAATCAATATCAACACTACAATGCCATATGAAATGTCTAGAAAAAGATATGAAAAAGGAATTAAAACAAGAAAAACGAAAAACCGGTGTTTCAAAAATAAAAGTATTAAGAAAACCATCGGGATTTGCAAAACCATCTAATGTATCATCTGAATTATGCGATTTTATGGGAAGAACACAGGGAACACAAATAGCTCGAACAGAAGTAACACAATACTTGATAATTTATATAAAAGAAAATTCGTTACAATATCAAGAAAATAAGAAAGTGATATTGCCAGATGATAAATTAAAACGGTTATTAGGCGTGGATAATAAAACCGAAGTGACGTATTTTAATTTACAGGGATTGATGAATAAGCATTTTGTGAATGTATAGTATAGTAAAAAAGTATAACAAAATTAAAATAATAACCACAATTAATTGTGTAAAATAACACACACTATTAATTGTGTAAAATAATAACCACTATTAATTGTGTAAAATAATAACCACAATTAATTGTGTAAAATAACACACACTTTTAATTGTGTAAAATAACACACACTATTAATTGTGTAAAATAATAACCACAATTAATTGTGTAAAATAATAACCACTATTAATTGTGTAAAATAATAACCACTATTAATTGTGTAAAATAACACACACTATTAATTGTGTAAAATAGTAAATGGTTTGGTGACAAATAATAAAATAAAATAAAGCTCGCGCCGAAGGCGCGAGACACCGCGAAGCGGTGCTAGCTATAAAAACCAAAACTCAAATCTCAGATATGTCACTCATTTCTATACACAAATAAATAATAAAATATTAATGTGATTACCCTAATTATTGTCACCAATAATCAATAAATAACACACACTATTATTGTGTGTAAAAGAGTAAATGGTTGGTGACAAATAATAAAATAAAAGGCATCCAGATCCCGCTATAATAACCCAATTATATCATGTAAAATAAACAACTCATATCTCAGATATGTCACTCATTTCTATACACAATTAATTCTTAAATTTTTATTTAGATTATTCTACTTTTTGTCGCCAATAATCTAAATATAATAGTAAAATAATATGTTATAATAATTAACATATTATTTATGTATAATGGATATGGTTGGTGACAAATAATAAAATAAAAGAAAAATAACAGAAAGCACGCGCCTTCGGCGCGAAGACACCACGAAGCGGCGCTAACTATAATGAACCAATTATATGATATAAAACACCAAAACTCATATGTGAGATATGTCACTCATTTCTATACACAATTAATTCTTAAATTTTTATTTAGATTATTCTACTTTTTGTCGCCAATAATCTAAATATAATAGTAAAATAATATGTTACACCTTTGAATATTTAAAACTCTTATACTTTTATTCTATTTCCTTTTATAAATACAATCTCATATATATTCCATATTTTATCTTTATAATTTTGCTTCATTATATCATTCATAAATTTTATCTTATATTCTAACGGTTTTTTATTTTTAAATGTAAAATCTACATCTTTGTAATATGATAATAATGAACCTATATTCCAATTATTTTTAATAATTTCTCTTGACATTAAAATTTCTTTATTATATATAGCATCTCTAAATGTTTTCGCATAATTTGTAATACTAAATATTTCACAATTGATTAAATATTCTAATGTAGTTTTATTCATAGAAAAAATATAAGATTGTACGTGTGATTTAGTTAAAGGTTTATCTATTGTATTTATTGTGCTTCCAAATAGTTTTACATTATTTTGCAACCCATTTACATATATGTCTGTCCAATTGCCCTTATAATCAGGAGGCAAAAATGGTCCAATTACAGAAGAATTTACAAATATAAAGTTGTCATAATTTTTATATAAATTATCTATTAGTAAAGCTTCACTCCAACCGCCAAAATCAAAACCTATATTATCTCTAAACAATTTCTTAACATAATCAGGCACTTCAAAATCAATATTTTTATTATTTGATATAATTATAAAATCAATATTTTTATTATAAAAAATACAATTTTATATAAATTTTTTTACTCTATCATTATAAATATGAAATACATATAATACAAGTAATTTACCCATATTTTAAATATTCTATTATATTCTATTATATTCTATTGTATTCTATTATAGAATATTTAAAATATTACACTAATTAACTTAAATTTCTCGTCTAGTAATGATATACGGTCTGACAAAAAATAAAATATATACACACAAATTGATATTCTTTGTAGATTGACAGAAAAAATATACCACTCATATATGAGATATGTCACTCATTTCTGTAAAATTAAAAAATATACCACTCATATATGAGATATGTCACTCATTTCTGTAAAAATGATAATAAGTATTATACTATTATTCTAATTATTTGTCACTAACAATCTAAATAAAATAGTAGGATGGGTAATTACCATGAATGCTGTAGGATTATTTACTGCAATGTTACTGTTAAGAGATGAACATTTAATATATATAATGGTAATGGGGTCCGTTTAAAATAATTGCCAAATTTTACTAAAGTATTTTAATTTATTAAATTAAAATTAAATTAAAATTAAAACTAAAAGGAATTATATTCTTTAAAAATATTATTTGGTGATTTTAAACGGACCCACCCCAATATTAAACATATATATATATTTACATATGTATATGTATTTATATATAAAATGGTATTAAACAATTATGACATTATCGTTGTTGGATGTGGATTATCGGGTGTTGTTATTGCCGAAAGATTTTCTCAGTTACAAAATAAAAAAGTTTTAATTATAGATAAAAGAAATCATATTGGTGGAAATTGCTATGATTATTATGATGAAAAAACCAACATTTTAATGAATAAATATGGAGCTCATTTATTTCATACAAATGATGAAAAGGTTTTTGAATATATTAATAAATTTAGTAAATGGGAAAAATGGGAACATAAAGTATTAGGATTAATTGATAATCAACATCTTCCAATTCCGCCCAATATCACAACTGTTAATAAATTATTTAATTTAGAGATAAAATCCGAAGAAGAAATGAACGAATGGTTAACAAAAAATCAAGTAAAATATGATAATATCACAAATGGCGAAGAAATGGCAAAGTCTAGAGTAGGAGAGATATTATATGAGAAGATTTTTAAACATTATACATATAAACAATGGAAAAAATATCCAAATGAATTAGCACCTGAAGTATTAGCAAGAATACCAGTTAGAAACACTTTTGATGATAGATATTTTTCAGATAACTATCAAGTGCTACCAGAAAAAGGGTATACATCCTTTTTTCAATCAATTTTAGATAAACATAAAGACAATATTGATGTAAAACTTAATTTTGATTTCTTTGATATCAAAGACGAAATAACCAAGGATCAGTTGGTTATTTATACTGGACCTATCGATGCTTATTTTGCGGATAAAGGGCTTCCCAAATTAGAATATAGAAGTATAGACTTTCATATTGAACGTAAAATGAACACAGATTTTTATCAACCATATTCTGTTGTTAATTATCCTAGTGCTGATACACCCTATACTCGCTGTGTAGAGTACAAGCATTTTTTGAACCAAGAGTCAGACCACACTGTTTATGTAAAAGAAACAACTACTGATAAAGGGGAACCTTATTATCCGGTACTAAATGATAAAAATAAAGAATTGTATGAAAAATATCAGAAAATGGCGGAAGAAGAAGGAGAAAATATACACTTTCTTGGGAGATTGGCCTCTTATAAGTATTTTAATATGGACCAAGCAATAAAAAACTCATTAGATTATTATGAGGAAAATTTTGAAAAAAAAAAAAAA
>Ga0209199_1001330_pt1 | contig 30064 bp, 17 predicted proteins | sample COGITO_mtgs_1105_7_FD_184805 | JGI IMG/M metagenome (GOLD analysis project Ga0209199, IMG submission 184805) | Pelagic marine microbial communities from North Sea - COGITO_mtgs_110523 (SPAdes) (version 2) | ecosystem: Environmental > Aquatic > Marine > Epipelagic ...
TTCGTATCTCAGCAGCAAACATCGGACCAAATCTATTCCACCAAAACCGAACTGTTTCGTGGCTGATCTCAATGCCACGTTCGTGCAGAAGATCTTCCACGTTACGGAGTGAGAGCGGAAACCGAACATAAAGCATCACAGCCAAGCGGATGATCTCAGGGCTCGTTTTAAAATACCTGAATGGGGAGTGTTTTGTCATACGGCGAGGCTACGAAACAGCCCGCTCCGTCTAAAGCTCCTTTTGTCTGACAGTGCCTTATTTCGTTCGGAAGTGTCGTTTGCCTCGCCAATTGTCGCAATGTAACTGCCAGATAACTGGCTTTGTTATAGGTCGCAACGATGACCGCAACCGAAGGCTGATGTATATTGATAGTCAAGGCCTAGTGGCTCCATATTGCAGTAGTTCAGAATAATAACTAAGGAGGTAGTGTGCGATTTGGACGCCTGCTTATCAATGGCTATATATGGGCGCTCAGATAATAGTGAAGTGGATTTTAAAATGACTAAGCTTAGTGTTTACTCATATGTCCGTCGTAACAAAAAGAAAAATTTTGGCGATGATCTGTCTTTGCCAGTGTGCGAATATGCTTCGGGCAAAAGCTTTGTCCATGGCGACAGAACTATGTCTGATGTGTATGCAGTAGGTAGCTTATTACAAGTATTTCATAAACGAACCCGCAAGATAAAATCTAAGTTTTTCCGAAAGCTTAATGGCAAGCAACCTTTGGTTATCTGGGGTACAGGCGTAATTGACGATATCCAACTTGACCTGCCAAGCTTGAAAGTGTTGGCCGTTAGGGGGCCACACACAGCATATGCTCTTGGCCTCAAAACAGAAGTCGCTTTTGGTGATCCCGGGTTACTGATCAGCGACATCCTCCCAGCGCCTGCTAAATTACAGAAAATCGGCATTGTACCTCATTATGTTGATAAAGAGCACCCAGTCGTGGCGGCCGCGGCGAAAGACGAGCGTTTCGTCATTATAGATGTCGAGGATGATTGGCAGAATACGGTTCGTCACATCTCACAGTGTGATCTGATACTATCGTCGAGCCTGCACGGCTTAATCGTCGCAGACTCCTATGGGATCCCAAACCAATGGCTTGGGTTCTCCAATAATGTTGTGGGGGGCGCGTTCAAATTCCACGACTATGCTGATGGAATTGGCCGTACCAACATGACCCGGGTGGAGGTGCATAAAATTGAGGATATAGATATAGCCGTTAGTATGGCTGAGAGTTTTGGAGCGTCCCTTAGTCAAGTTCAGATTAGTAGCCTGAAGAATGATCTGAAACAAGTATTGCGAGCTCATTACAAAAATTACTAGATAGAAATCTACAGTGATACACCTCGCCCGTATTTCGCTTAAATCCCCCAGCTAATCCTCGTAGCCTTTTCCGACACCCCCCACAGCTTTGACATCACAGCCTTGTCTGTCTTCTCGTCAGCGCTTATGGGTCCAAATAGCGGTATTTACTAAGAGAGTGTTTGTTGCTCATCGCAACCACTGAGGAGTGGAACATGAAACAGACAACTGGAACACGCAAAAGCCCTGGCGAGAAACCGGTCAAGGACATCAAGCGGGACCGCTTTTAGGACCACTTCCGATAAGGCGTAAACGCCTAACCCACTGTAACTTGATGATAATCTCACGCGTTAGGTATCCTCTTCTGGGCACCATTTAATCACCCAAATATCCAATAAACCATAATAATACAGCGGTATAACTCTCCACAGGACCACTTTTAGGACCGCTTTTTCAAGTTTAGCATCAAAATAGTCAGACCTGTAGGACCGTTTTGAATTGAACTAGGTAATTTACCCTACAACCACACCCAGCCCTCTTCAAACGAGTTTAATCTGACGGAGCCATTTAGAGCTCTGATTCTTGGCATGATACTTATGACATCAGCAACCCCTCGATTGCCGACTTGTCGAAATTCTGAAAACGATTCAGATCCAGCCCGAACCAATTGGCCAGGACAAGGTGATAAACTGACCGGTAGTCCATCGTGAACTGCATGTCGCCCTCCTGTAGCGCGCCAAGGTCGGGGTGTGTGCCCCAAATTCCACCTTCTAGAGCACCACTCATTAAGAAATGCGGAGCAGCGGTGCCGTGATCAGTGCCTTCTGAATGGTTTTCTACCGCCCGACGTCCGAATTCACTGTAAGTCATGACCAGCGTATCTTCCCAATGGCCACTGCTCATAAGCATGGTGCGCAGCCCTGCAAGTGCATTGCCTAAGTCTCGCAGCAAGTTCTTGTGCGACCAATATTGGTGTTCATGGGTGTCGAACCCACCGATTTTGAGCTTGAGAACCGGCGCGTCGATGCCCGCCTGCACCAGCTTCGCCGCCATGGCTGCCTGACGCCCCAGCTCACCAGCATTGATACGAAACTCGTTATGATTGTTCATCGCACCAATCTTATCAGAAATCCGCGTTATGGCGGAGTTCAGCGCCTGCCCGCGGTCCAGTACCATCGAGAGGGCTGGATTACCCAAGGAGGACGCCCCGCTGGAGTTTGAGGCAACCCGCGCAGTCGCTTCGCTCAGACTGGTGAACTGGCTGAGCGAGGTCATCGACAGCCACACGCCCGAAGACGAGGTAAACACCCCCATGCCACCATCCAGGCTGATTCCGTGAGCGTCAAACTCATTGGCACTGCCCATGCCTTCGATATCTTCGGTCAGCCATCCAGTTTTTCCGGCCCGGTTGCCATCGCCGCCGGTTTCCCAAAGCGCAATGGACTTGAAGTGCGAGCGGTTCTGACCGGGGTAGCCAAGGCCCTGGATGATGGCCAGGTCTCCAGCTTGCAGGGCCGCATCCAGAGGTTTCAGCGACTCGTGCAGGGTCAATCCGTTGCCGATGTCGAACACCTCTTGCCCTTTAAGACCGATGTTCGGCCGGATCTCGCGATACCGTTCATCCTTGATCGGAACCACGGTGTTCAACCCGTCATTGGCACCGGACAGTTCAACCAGAATCAGGCGGCGGCCACTGCGTTGGGCCGCTTGTGCCAAGCGGATCGGCGCCAGCGGGATGGAAAGTCCCGCGACCAGGGCATTCAAAAGAGTACGACGATTCATAGGGGCCTCTCTGCGTTATTTCAGGTTGTAGATCGGATCAAGGAACAGAACGTTCAGGTCAGACGCTGTGGCAGACGACGAGACGGGTGCGCTGGCCAGGAATATCTGCGCCGGGGGCACGGTCCAGGTCAATTCCTCCCACTTGGTCCAGTGGGCCTGATCACGGAAGACGCCGGCTATCTGGTCGGGGCTGGTGTTGGTCAGCCTGCTCATCATCGACATCATCATGCCGCCACCGGTGGCCGAGGGCACAATCTGCAACCCCTCGTCCGGTGCATAACGGGCATAGCGCGATTTCGGCAGAGTACGCACAATGTGCTCCAGCACTTGTTCCCAGCCGCCCAACTGCGCATCGGCAATGCGTTCGCGCCAGTTGCGGCCCTTTTTGGACTGTTCCAAAATCTCCGGTACGGCCATCCAGATCGCGGACACGAAGGCGCGCTGCGCGTCGGTCAACTGGTTCCACTGGGCGCGTTCGTCGTTCCATTCGGGGCCGGACAGCACCAAGTTGATCTGGCGCGAGCCCGAGTCGTCGTTAGTATACGCGGCGCGGGGCAGCGACCCGCCAAGGCAGGTCGGATAACAGGACCGGTCTTCGAATTGCAGCAGTGTGCGAATGCCCTGATCACTGCGGTTTCGAATAATCCGGATGCGGATCGCATCAACTCCGATGGATCCCAGACGGGGTTTCAGCACGGCGAAATTGACGCTTTGCCAATCCGAATTCGGATCGTAGGAATCGCCCCATTCAAAGGCAACACGATCGACCTGAAGCCCCTGGCCCTGCTGGCTGGCCGTAATCTGCCCAAGTTCAGGGCCCAAAAGCTCAATGAAATCGGTCATTGCCAACCGGCCCGAGCAATACATCCGGCCCGGGTTTTCCTGGTTATTGCTACAGTTGGTGATTTGCTTGCCCTGCGCGGCGGGGTACACCCGCCCGTCCAGCGCCACCCAATCGACGAAAAAGTTCCTGTCGCCGCCATCAGAACCACCGGGGCCGCAGCAGTGGTCGTTCTGGAAATATACGATCATTTCGACCGGATCGATGTCTTCGGGGAAATCCACCTTAGCAATGCGCCACGGCAGGTCCGATGTCTCGACCCGACCGAACCGCGCCGTGTCGATGCCGCCTTCGGCGGTCTGGGTCTGGCTGCTCCAAGCAATCTGGCTCCTGTCGCCATCGGTCGTTGAGGCAGAGATACGGAACTTTGGGGGCCCTTCAAAATCTTCGGCAGCGTAACGGATAAACACGGACCGGCCTACCGAGTCGTCTGACAGTGCCATCATTGGGTTGTCCCCGGCCATTTTCCCCATCATCTCCGCCATCACCATTGCCGGGTCCTGCTCGGCCTCAAGCGGTTCGGCCATTGCCAGATCACTGAGCATCTCGCCCCGCAGCAGCATCCGCGAGGGGGTCACCCAGTCCGGCCCACCAGGCCAACCTGCAACATTGGGTGCTTCGAATAGATTCTGACCAAGGCTGGCCATCCGGTTTGGCAGCGCCGCCCACCATTCGGGCAGAACCCCGGTTGACCGAATTCCGCCCACCAAAAGATCCACCGGAGATTTCACTATGGTCGCGCGGTTTTCCGGTGCCCAGAACGCCTGAGACGTCAGCACCGCCCGCAGCAGCACCGGGATTTCATAGTCGCTGTCACGAAACGCGGACGCAATGTTCTGCAAATGGGCTTCGTCGACATTGAAATCGGAGATGTAGACGTTCCAGAACCGGCGGGACACAAACTCTGCCGCAGCGGGCTGGTCCAGGAGAACGTTGACAATATCATCACCGTCAAAACGTCCGCGTTGGCCCAGCACCGTCTTGGTGCCGCGATCATGATCCCACGGATTGAACTCGAATTCGAAATTCCGCATCGCGTTATAACTATAACCTGTTAGGGCGCGGGCCACTTCCTTGACCGTCGCTTCGGTGTAATTCCCTTCGCCCAAGACAAACAATTCCATCAGCTCGCGCGCCAGGTTCTCGTTCGGCTGTTCCTTGCGGCTGCGGTTGTTGTCCAGATAGTTCAACATCGCCGGATCACGCACCATCGCCTGCGTCAGATCACGAAAACTGCCGTGGCCCAATTCGCGGAAGGTCCAGTGTTGGCGGGCCACGGCGTGCACCTCTTCCTGCACACCGGAATAGGCGGTGACGAAATGGTTGTGCCACAACAGGATCAGCCGTTCTGCCTGTGGGTTCGGGGTGGCTATCATTTCGCGTACCCACCAGTTACGCAATTCCCCCATTTCCTGATCTCGGGCGATGCGAAAGGCCTGGCGGTCTTCCTCTTCGTAATCCCAACGGATCCAGTAGTGCGGCATAGACGGTGAAGACAAAAAAGCCGGCAGTTCCGAACTTGTGCGTCTGCCATAAATTCCATTCAAAACATGGGTGACCGCCTGGCTGCGGGTCATGCCAACCAGTTCGGTGATCTCGCTTGGGTGGGCGCCAATACCAGCACGCTCAAGCAGATGCCGGGCATCAGCTACATCGATGATTTGCTGCAAATGGGGCTGGGCGGCCTCAGCCGCCTCGGTCCGTTGATGGTAGACCCGCCACATTGCGGCAAAGACCGAAGGGCGCAATTCGCGCTCCGATGAAGGAGCCACCAGCAAATCAGCCTCAGCAGCAATTTCTGTCAGCGCGGATGCTGTGCGCCGCCCCCATAGCCCGTCAACAGGCCCTGGTTCAAACCCCGACAAGGTCAGGATCTGCTGCGCCCGTTCAACACTGCGATCCGAGGCTGAAACTGAAGCCTTCGATCCTAGGATGCTAGCCATAATGCCAGCGATTAATAATAATTTTTGCACTTCGATCACAGGGTACTCGCTGTTTAGCTTGGCATCATGGATAAAAATTTATCAGATTAAGGCCTTCAGCTCAATAAAGACTTAAATTTGCTCAGCTTACACCTTCGAGACATACCCAAGACGGATAAAACCATTTCCAATGGTGATGTCAGACAAATGCGAACCAGTCTCTCCAAGGACAGTGAAGGGTGCTGGCAGACTGATGATTGCAAGTATTAAATTAATGAGGCAATCAAAATCTATACGCTCAATAATTGACACCACTTTGCGAGAGCAGCGGCACGGTTTAGCTTGAAATTGATACACGAAACGATCGTTCAATCATACCTCCAAGAGGACCGCTTTCGGGACCACTTTTCAATTTCAATCTTAAAATAAGTAACTGTAATTAAATATAAATATACAAAGTTCGACGACCTCTTCTGGGCACCAAAAATTTCAGACAGCCTATTGAAATTCCTGCATGATTATTCATTTAGGAGGCTCATCTTGTCACACATCCCATACACAATTCGTCGTTCCGGCACCTTTTACTAGAATAGACGTGTGCCGACGATGCTGAATGCAGCCAATAGGCTTTAAGAGGAGCGTAGCAAAAGAATGATCAAAAAATTTCTCAAGTCAGCTACGGTCACTACTTTGGGTCTTTTTGTTGCCATTGCAATTCTGGTGATATTTTTTACTGAGCCACCTTGCAACCAAGAAGAAATAGATTGGTGTGCTGCCAACCGCCCTAGTTTAACAATGGAAGTCTGTGCGGAAGAGTTTGGCTACTAAAGGGAAGACTTGTTTGTAGACTTATTTATAGGAACTATGAGCCCTGACGACGGACACTAAATCAAAGCCCTTCAAAATATATTTTTACTTGTAATGTAATTACTCCATTTATTCTCCAAAGCTGTTTTGAAGTGTATCAAGAACTGGCTCCATAAAGAAACCAACAACACTTTGCTTGCCAGTTAGTAGGGATGCTGTTCCATCAACACCTGGAACCGAATACCTTTCCGAGAGATCCAAAAGTTGTACGATACCTTCAAAAAACCGTTCTCCACCTTCAAGGGCTGTAGCGTCCCCATTTAGTTGAATAAGTCGGCCATTAATTTTTGTCGAATTTCTCGTGTCTACGTTGTCTAGAGCAATTTTTACTGGCTGTCCTATTGTGACATCCGATATATGCTCAATTGGCACTCTGATGTACAGCATTAGAGGCACGTTGTCCGGTACGACGGCTGCAACACTTTCACCAGTACTAACAAAAAGACCAAGGTTATTTTTCATGAATTTTGATACACGACCATTAACTGGAGAGTTGAGACTACTCTTATCAATTTTTTTAATTGTGGCCTCAGCACTTTCGCGAAGCTTAGAGAGCTCAACGCCGGCGTCATATAGTCCACGCTGCACATTTTTTTTAAAATTTGCATGTAAACTTTCTAATCGCTTATTTAGTGCTTGTATATTCATCGCCTCTTCATCAATTGCGCGCTCCAACGAACGTATCTGCTCCTCAAAACTTTCGAGCTTTACCGATACTTCTAATAATGATAATTCTCCTTCAAATCCTTTCTGATATAAATTGAATATCAACGCTTTCTGTTTTTCAAGCAGGGCTCGTTGCCCCCTTGCAGATTGGATTGTTTCTTCGATGTTAGTGATCCTTGCTTCGCTGGCTTGAATTTCCTTTTCTGTAATGCTCGCTTCAGAAATAAAAGCCGCTCGTGTTGTATCAAAGTTGTTTTTTTCCATTGTCCATTGGACTAAATTTTCTTTTAGATTTGCTGGAAAATCAGTCTTCCCATCCACTAATGCTTGAAACCTTTGATACTTTAACTCTCCAAGAATTATCTGTTTTTGGATCGAAGATAAATTTAACTGGTCTAAATCTGTATCAAGTCGAATAATTGTTTGTCCAATAGAAACCCGCTCCCCTAACTCGACATCAATACCAATTATTTTTCCGTCGCGACTACTCTCCACATTGAACGACTTCCCATAGGGTTGTAGCGTTCCTCGAACGGTGACGAACTTATCAATTTTAAAAAAAAATGCCCATACAAAAAGAATGAACCAAGTTAAAAGAAACACCCAAAATAATCGAACGTAATTATTTGAATTTTGATAAGATTTCATCACGCGCTCCATCCATTACAATCTTACCGTTTTCAATAACAATTATCCTGTCAACAAGCGTCAAAATTGGCCGACGGTGGGTCACTACAAAAAAGCTGCGCCCTTCTGTAAATTTCTGCATTCGGCGGATAAACATATGTTCGTGACGTGGATCCATTGCACTTGTTGGCTCATCCAAAACAATGATTTTCGGATCACTCAATAGTGTGCGAGTAAGGGCCAAAATTTGTTTTTGGCCACCAGATAATTCCCGCCCGCCCTCTGAAAGGGGAAAAGAAAGACCATTAGGAAACCCTTTAAGAATTTTATCGAATCCTGATAGTTCTAGGGCCAGCTCAATCTCGGGATCGGTAGCGTCTCGCTTTGAGAGCGTTATATTCTCTCGGATTGTTCCAGAAAATATTGCAGGCTGCTGCCCAAGGTAGGCCACCGACTGACGCAAAATACCTTGGTCAATCGCAGTAGTGTCATAGGCTCCAAAAGTTATGCTGCCTTCTGTAGGAGTAAGAATACCGGCAAGGAGTTTGACGAATGTAGACTTGCCAGAACCTACGCTTCCAAGTATTCCGACTTTTTGATCAGGTAAGAAGTTAAGTTTTGGGATTGTTAAAAGACTTCGCTTGATTTCTCCAACGGTGAATGCAACGTCTCGAAACTGAACCTGTTTCGATACTTCTTCTATTCTAATATTTTGACGCCGTAATTCCTCATTGGAGGTGGTTTGAAACACATTGGTTAACCGCTTTATGGCAGTTTTTGCTACCGAATAACGTATAAGGAATTGCATCATAGCTTGTATTGGTTGTTGAGCACGTCCGTGTAGTAGAACAGCAGCAATCAATGATCCGGGAGATATTCCACCCTGGAAGACAAGATATGCACCGTAGGCCAATATCAAAACCTGGGCAGAGCTTGTGACTAGGCCAGTTGCAGTCGTGGCATCAGATAAATAGCGATTTAATCGGTCCGATTGTGTCGCATTAATTTCTTGTACACGTTGCCATTTTCTAAAAAAATGCTGATAAGTTCCGAGAGATTTTATGCCCTCTATGTTGTTGAGTGTTTCTATGAATGCGGCACTCTTTTCAATCAGAGCATCTTTTGCATCGGATGATGCGCGCTCTACAAGTTTAAAAAAAGATAAATTTATTGACAGAGCAATTAGAGCTGCAAATAACGTTACGAATGCAAGCTGCGAGGCTACATAGTAAATCACAAAGACATAAACAAAAACAAATGGTAGACCGACAACTACGTTAAGTAACGTATTCCCAAATAGCTGAACGACAGTATCAACATCACGCAACAAAAGAGAGGAGCTTGCCGGAAGCTTTGGTACGGATTGTAGATCCCATCCAATTATTTTTGAGTAGAGGCGATCACTTAAACGAAGTTCGAGCTGCCTATTTTGTTGTTCTTGGATACGATTTTTCAATATTTTAAATAGGAAGTCAGAACCTATGATAATGAGCACGCCAAACGTGATTGATTTCAACGTATCAAATGCGTTATTTGGAATAATCTTATTGTAGATTACCATAGCAAACAATGCGATGAAGATCTGGAGGGTATACGATACAGATGACGCAAAAATTACAGCGATAATCTCACGCTTAGCATCGGCAAAAGCTCTAGATACCCACCGCGAATCTTCCGTCTTGCCAATCAATTTTTCTACCCGCTCTAGTCTTCTAATCCCCTAACAGACATAAACTGTAACCAGCCTGTATACAAATCAAAAACCCTTTGTATTCTTACCTCTTGCATCCCACTGAGCTCAAGAAGGGTATTATTTTTCTGGTCAAACACAGTTTGACCTAGGGCCGCTCTAACACTTAATTCCTCCAAAATTCTATGTCGTTCTTCAATTTCTGTGTCAACTGCTTCAAGGTTGGCTGCTATTAAGGCCTCAACTTTTTCTTGTTCGTGATACAGCTTGTCCAAGCGGTATGACGCTAGATGAAGGTCACGCATGGATTGGTCAAGTTTTTCAGAGGTTGCCCTTACCGTCGTTCCCCGCGTTTTTGGCGAGAGTAACGTAATATTAAGTGTAAGCCCGACTGTTGGTCCAATCTTTGATTCATTGAGATCTTGGGATGCAAAAAAGCTGGATGATATGGTCTCACTAACCCGGTCAATGTTCTTTTGGACGTTGAAGTATTTAACGTTGTCCTGTGCCACTGTAATTTCATATGATCGTTTTGCGCATGAGGGAGCTCGTATGACTGGAGACCATAAAATTTTAACGTTTTTGAGAACAGATAAATTGACATTTTCAAATTCAAGAGTCAGGATTTCTTGTCGAAAATTGACAGCTAAAATTTTGTTTTCAAGTGAAATTATTTCTAACTTGGCTCTAGATACTTCTGCTGCAACGGATAACCCCTGCCGCTGTTTCTCTTCTAGGTAAGCTTCCCTTTGAAGTAAAATTTCCAAGCGCTTTTCATACATCTTCGACAGCTCATTAGAGTAGAGCCACAACAAAGTCTTCTTCAAGTATTCGATACGCTCTTCAAAATCGATATTTTGGATGCGCTTATCGTAGTTTTCTTCCAGTAAAAACGATCGCTTTCGATTTAAAAATTTTGACGCGAAATTAATGTCATATGTAAATCTCGCCTCGGCGGATTCAGTGAATCGGCCAGCAACTTGTGTGCCTGAAAGCAGAACACTTAGTTCAATGGGTGGTGTATTTCGTTCTCGTATTTCGTTAGCTTTTTTCTGCTCTACCGCATCTTTCTGTAATTTATATTCTAGGGAGTAATCACTGAATTTTTCACGAACGTTATCCAACAGTGCGAGATCAGCAAACCGGGTAGTCTTACAATTGGACCATACTGGGAGTGCTGAAAAAAGGAAAATAAAGCTAGAAAAAACAAACCATCTACTCATTATAAAACAAATCCATTAGATCGTCTACGATCAGATCGTCCCAAGACCCCATTGCCAATACTTCGTCGAGGGTATCTTCGTTATTTTTTGAAAACTCTTGATTTTCTTTGCTAACCTGGATTTGGTCAGCCTCATTTGAGAATGCAAGCTCTACACTATCATTGCTCGCACTGAAATAGTTTTCTGACCTAAGTTGCCAATCTTCAACTATTGGTTCACTTAGATAATCTTGAACGACTTCGGTCATATCCGTGTCAATTAAAACATCATCATCAAATAGCGTGCTTAGCTCATTAATTTCATCTGATTTTGAACTATCGTCTTTAAATACGGTATCTTCTGCTTTTGTTAAGAAATTCGAAAAACCATGTGTCTGAGTGGTGGTAGAGACTTCATACCCAGCTACACCAACTGTCGAAGTGGGCGGTGGCTGCACGTGATCCGTTATAGGGTCTTCATCAAAGATAGGGTCTATATGAATTATTTCTTCTTTCGAAAGTGTATTTGTGGAAACCGCCCGCGTTATCTGTCCAGTCATTACATCATTGAGATAAATATTGGCATTTTCTGCAGTATTATAATTGATTTTTGCCTTATTGGATGAAATCGTTCGAGATCCATCGTCATTTTCTACGTCTGCAGTGTTTGTAAAATCTGGGGTGAGCTGCGATACTGAAGCAAGACCTTCGTATACGTTGACGTTTAATTCGATGTCCTGGTTGGGATCATAGTACAGTTCGCTTTGGCCGCCATTTTGATTAATAGTCAACGAGGATGTGTCAGCGAATATCATGTTGTTGCCACCAGTCACGGTTACAGTTGTATCCGCGTCTTTAACAACTGCCACAACGTTTTGATCGGATGCTAGCGTCGCATTTCCGCTGAGAACAACCCAGTCTGTCTGTTCGATATTTGGCCAAAATTGGGCTGTTTGCGTCCAAGATAAACTCTCTCGGAGTGCATTATAATCTTCCACTCCAGTCATCTTTACTGGATTTGCTATGAAGACATCATCCTCGGGAAAGAGTAAATTGTCCATTGAGGAGGTCGCCGATGTATTATCCTCCTCTTTTGCCACTTCATCTGAGGTGGCAAAAGAGTTACCGCTTTGGGTATCGTCACTTTGATTAGACATCAGTTTTTTACCGCTTCGAACCCAATAACTTTTATGTTAGCGCGCTCTCTGCTTCGGGTTCGTCCTCGTAGACAAATACACGATCAAACACTTCTGAAACTACAGCGTCTTCAGCATTGGCTACCTGTACGTCTTCAATAGTTGCCGCCGAAATGTCACCACTACTAATGAAATCATTTCCACCATCACCATCAATCTGATCGTAGCCCTGCCCACCAACAAGAACATCGTCTGAGGACGCTGTTAGCATGGCTAATTCTAACTCCAATTCACCCTCCATTATCGGAGCATTTCCTGCCAAAAGATCGGCTTCTATCTTTTCCACAGCGAATTGGTCTTCATCAAGGAGAACATCGTCGCCAAGACCGCCAAGGAGGACATCATTGCCGGCGCTACCGATCAGAGTATCGTTACCGCCGTTACCGACGATGATATCATCACCAAACCCGCCCGTAATCACCTCTCCAGATTCGGTGCCGATTATGATATCCCCAACAATAATGTCGCCTCCTGATGTGACCTTATCTTCATCAGCCTCAGCTCCAGTGATATAAGTTTTGCCGTTGGGGCCGTTATCAAAGTAGACACCCCTTTCATCTGACCCATAGACTGACTTATCACCGCCGCTCTCAGCTATCTGTTTCTCATTGAGGTCAATAATTCGGGTTATGGCTGGTGCACTATCGCCAGTGCCGACCCATTCAATGCGATCATATGCATTAATTTGGAATTCATACTCCGGAATGGGATTGCCGTCATCGTCATTTTCTGCGCCTTCAAATACAATTCCAAAATCTTCTGCTTCAACCTCAACTTCAATGAGTTTAAAGCTTAAATCCGCCGTGTGTGTTCCGACTGAATCGGTCACCGACCACGAGTTGTCCGCATTTTGTACCGCTGTGGGAAGCGGGTTGTTGTCCTCGGAAAAATGATCGCCTGCGGCAATTTCACTTCCCGCCGCCTTCACAACTGAACGATTACGAAAACCACCCATTGTGTTTTGTGTCAACGTAAATATGTCAGGCACCTCAGCGGATATCACTCGAGCTGGTGTCAAAATCTTAAAATGAGTTCTATCCTCTGTCAGTTGTATAATTGGGTTGTCGTTGTAATAGTCTAGGGCAACTCTAAGCTTTCCTTTTGATCCAATCTCTACCCCGGTGTCGTCATCTTTAAACTTAATGGTTTCGATATCATGCATCTCGACCACTGTATCTTGTTGCAAATTAAAACTGGCTGTCAACTTACCTTCGTTGAAGTGGCCATCTGGATTTTGGCTTTCATCAAACAGGCGTTCACCGCCATCGTCCGCATCATATTCTGCGATCCATTTATCGAGACCGACACGGTAAACGGTTACGTCGCTTCTGTCATAGTCAAGGACTACGGCGTCCGACTCGTTTACACGGTCACCAGAGGAAGTTTTATTGACAGATGACTGAAGCCGCCCGTTTCCGCCTAAGGTATTAGCGACGTTATCACCATAAATTACCGTCGCCTGAGCTTCTGTTGTCACATGAATTGTGTCCGCGCCCGCTCCAGCTATAATCTCGTTTATGCCGCCACGAGCGATTATTATATCGTCGCCGCCGTTCGCAATAATCAGGTCTTTTAAGTTGCCATCGTCTGGACCACCCGTAACGCTAGCATTTGTTTGCGAATTTACACCAAAGATGACGTCATCTCCTGCACCGCCCAATGTCAATATTTCTGGTGTAGGATACCCAACAGAGTAGATTTCGCCTGTACCGGTTGGGTTAGCGGCAATGCTAAAACTGTAAAGGTCATGTTCGGCTATGCTAATTGATCCGTCTGACATCTGTTTGTCTGCCGCGATTGCATTCGCAACCATCGCGTTAAAGTCTGCCTCTGCAACAAACATACTGCCTCGGCCATCATTAATCCCTGTTTGCGTATTGCGTTCTCCAGAAGCAAACGTCGATTCATCACCCGCATAATCGCTATTTTCGACCCTCTTAACTGTGTACTCTCCAGAAATTTCATTTCTGTAAGCCGAAATTTCAGTGAGATCATCTATGCTCATCGAAGTGTAGCTTAATCCTAATGAAGTCGCTGTTTCGATGCCATCAACGCCAGATAAGATTTCATAATTTTCTTTAATCCCCAAGACCCGCGCGTCTTCGGCATTACCAAAGAACGTATTGTTCGCGTTTGCAGCATCCGCGATGAGTAGTGAACCCGTGGTGGATGACGATGACGGGTCAACAATGCCACTGGTTTCAATACGCAGTGAAGTTGTATCTGTTGTGCCGTCCTCATTGGTGATGTTGAACAACTCGATTGTGTCTGCCCCACGCCCATAATCGTCGACGGTTATGGTTAAGCCCTCACCAGTATTCATAGTGAGTGTCGCATTTTCTACGGACACATTTGTAAAAGTGTTAGCCCAATCAAACGTCGCGGCATTTGCAACCTCGAGCGTGATTTGGTCGCCTTCCCCCGAGCTATCGGATATACTCATGGTGTTACCAGGGCCATCAGACAAACCAATGCGGTAATCGTCAGAGCCTTCACCACCGAATAGGTAATCTTCACCAGGGCCGCCGTGAAGGGTATCGTTGCCTTCACCACCATAGAGCCGGTCGTCGCCGCCACCGCTAATAATTTCATCGTTACCCGCACCACCATAGATGCGCTCACTACGATCGTCACGACCAGTGATCTTATCATCACCACCCATGGCGAAGTAAGTTATTGCGTTTGCTTCGCCAGAAAATTGTGTGTCTATCTGGAAATTTACTTCGTCGTTTCCTGCTTCAGGATCCATGCTTACGCCAAGATCCGTACCAAACCGTACCACAGACATGTTATTGGAATCATCGTCAAAAGTTTGGATTTCGCTTCGGTTCGCATCGTTAAATATTAGCGCATCGGACGTCCAACCCCCGCCATCAACAGACCAGTAGTCTAGTGTTTCAACAACATCCCCAGCGGCATTAATATCGATTACATCAATAGCCCCTGAATTGACACTGATTGCGCCACTTTCATCCACTGAAAGTGCGCCTTCTAACACAATCGTGTCATCTCCATCAGTATGAAAGACTGCGTCGTAAACTGTTTCTGTCACCGCTTCAAAATTTTGGAATTCGGTTACTTCACGAGTGCGTATTTCGATGCCATTGATATCAATCTTCCAAGTATCGAGGACATCAATTCCGGTGTCATCATTATCAAGTTCGATATTAACTTCGCCATCCATCGATGGGCTAATAGATATAACGTCATTACCTGAACCAGTGTTTATACGGAGTGGCTTGCTTATAGCATCACCGTGAAATCCGGAAACTTCAATATAATCGTCGCCGGCTTGAGAATAAACTATTCTTGTTTCGTCGCCGGCAATAATATTATCCTTATTATTACCGCCGATTGCCACCTCAGCATTTTCAATGGATTCTGCTACCTTCTGTTCGATAACTGCAGGCCCAGTGAGTGTTCCAGTAGCTGAATCAAATTGGGAAGCCCGATATACTTCGATTTTTTCAAATTCCCAGAAGTTAGTTTCTAAATCAACCGACCCGTCCACAAACTCAATTTTGAAACTACCACCGTTATTCCAATTACTGTTCTCTTCTAAACTAATACTGTTGACGCCTTCAATTCGTTTATCAACATCAGACAAAAACCCTTGGTCGTCGTTAATAACAAACTGTAGTGTGTCGTAACCACCGTCACCAGTAGCCATCTCTTTAAACACTGCTGCGTTAAAGCCGTCGGCGTATTCAGTAAGGTCAACTATTATTTGATCATCGCCGCTACCGCCTCGGACCAAATCTTGTCCGGACCCACCAACCAATACATCGTTGCCATCTTGTCCGCGCAGATAGTCATCGCCGCCATTACCACGGATTAAATCATCTCCATCTTTTCCGCTAAACTGGTTGTCATGCTCATCGCCAATCATTTTGTCGTCATAGGACGTTCCGCCAAAATGGCTCGCATTGAAGATGTAATCTGTATCTCCAAATGGATCAGTTATTTTGTATGCGAAGTATTGGTTTAAGTCTTGTCCGGCGATTTGTGCGGCACTAAGATATTCAACAGCCGCTTGACCTTTAGCACTGCCCACTCCCTCATCAATGACATTCGACACAAAGCTCTCGATACTTCCGCTTCCGCTATAGGTATCGCGCGAGCCTTCAAGGTTTAATTGCAGGCCTTTACGAGGATCCACGGTAACATTTTCGTTGTCTCCATAAACCCACTTTGCATCGTCGTAGTTAACAACATGGTTCAGCATGTCGCCCGTGCCAGCGATGAGCAGATCGCTACCTGCGCTCAGTTGGATATCAGAATATTTCGAGCCCCAACGCGCTTCTGGCCGGTATAGGTTCGCGGAAAATACGATATCGTCGTAAACAGTTGCGGAAATGCTATTGAAATTTTGTACGCGGTCCGTGTAGCCGTAAGCGTCAATAACCTCACCACTGCGCAAAATTTCAAAGGTTTCTTCTGAATTATCCTTATCCATCCTTGCGACTGAACTTACGTCCAGATCACTCAGGTTTGCCCGAATACCACGGGTCTGAAGTGCGGGCTGATTATTCCAATCTCGAGCTTCTTTATCATCGTCCCAAAGGTACTCGACTTTGCCACCACCGGAGCCTCCGTCAAGGAAGTCGTTACCGCCGCCGCCCCGAATGTTATTCCAGACACCGTCACCGACAATAATATCGTCGTGGTAACGAGAACCCTCAATATTTTTAAAGGTCTGTCCAAATTCGTTCAATTGGAAAGTGTCGATGTCACCGAAGGTATCAATGGCTGTCTTTGCAGCCAATATACCGCCGTTGACTGCACCGTTTGCTTCAAATTGCGCATAAGACAACTCGTAATCACTGAGATTTACAACAACACCGGCGGATTCATAAAAGTCTTGATCCCAATGTTCGGAACTATAGCGCACTTTACTATACCCTAAATCGCCATTTCCAATAAACGTGTCATTGCCGGCCATTCCGGAAACATCGCTTCTGTCCGCCAGTTCTGCTCTGAAAGTATCGTTGCCGTCAGTTAGTTGATAGTGACCAATGTTAACGACAGTGTCCAAATCGCCGTTAGCATGTTCAACTCGGCCAGACTGAGCATCTACATTGATTGGCCCAACTGAGTTTTGATAATTTAAGCTGATACGATCGCTTGACGCACCGATGTATGTATCGCTACCGAGTCCGTCGATTATCTCGGCGTGCGCTTCGTCGTCGCTAATATCGAAATTGACGTAGTCATCTCCAGCCCCGAGATCAATTTGACCCCAAGTTTCAGTGAAGCTCTGGTCATAACCGAATTGATCAATGACCTTCCCTTGCGCAATTAATTCTTGAGTGTCTATTCCAAGGAATTCGCTGGCGTCGAATGTATCATCAACGTTCGAGCCGGACACGCGCCAATCATTCCACTTGGTCCAAATAAGCCGGGACCCATCAGCGGACTGATCATTTACATCCGAATCGAATGTGTAAAAACGTTTGTTATCGAGATCTACTGTAATATCGTAACCCTTAAGCCACTCACCATTGATGGCATTCAGGCCCACTTCAATCGATGAAACATTTATTAGGGTGTCTGTAGATACGTTTCTTGAATTTTGATTTTCATCATCAATGTAGCCTTCCGCTCGTACTATTGTAGTGGGCTCTTGAAATGTATATTTGCTTTCGATGTCAGCTTTGATCGCAGTATTTAAGTCCGCGACTGAAGAAAAATTAGTCCCATTTAGAGCTTCCAAATCGTCAAATTTTTGACCAGTATCATAATGCTCAGTGAATTCAGAGATCCCGCTGCTGTAATCGACAGTGGTCGCAGTGGTGACAAAGCTGAAAGTTTGTAACACCCTATCGGCTGTTCCACTACCATCGTATACCTCTATTTTATTGGAACCGCCGTCGTCGTTTACAATCCTAACACCGATACTCTCATCTTGTGCCACTGATTGAGACTGTACTCTATAGCCAGCCTCACCACCGCTTAGCCACTCGCCATATCCGCCAAAATCTAAAATATCGTCGCCTTCTCCACCGAAAAGGCGTTCATAAGCGCTGCCGCCGACAAGAAGGTCATCACCTTCATCGCCGCGACCCTCAACGTAACGGTCGTTCGCTGCCATTCCAACATTTGTGTCGAGGAAAATGATATCGTTTTCGTCCGAACCTCGATATACATCTGTCGACGAAAAAAAGTTTATGGAGTCAGGCAATCTCTCAGTAATGAAGTCCATTGTAGGAGGGGTGTTTTCGGTACCGGCTGTCATCACTTCATAGTCAAAACTCTCAACCAAATCACCTGACAACGAATAACCAAATTCTTCGACGCTTACCTCACCGTTCAGATGCCAACTATCGCCAAACGCCGTATCACTATCATCCAGAAGGTTTTGAGTACCATTGGTAGTCAGGAAGGTAGCCTCCTGATGCCTGATTACCTCCGTTCCATCGTCAGACCCAATTAAAAAGTCAATGCCATCGCCTGGACGAAACTCGAGCCATTCTGCGCTTGAATCGCCATAGAATACGTCATTGAAGTCCGTACCTTCAACCCAAGTCACATCTTTTACAAAGTAATACGAATACGGGTGTGGATCGAGTAACGTGTGAACGCTGTCGCCAGAAAGGCCAGGGTAAGGGCCGCTGGTTCCGAATGAAGTGTTATCAATGTGAAAAGCAAACCCGTCTGCACCTGATTGAGCAAGCAAAGTTTCAACTGTGTAGACGTTGTCGCCATTGAGCGGTCCGCCTTGCCCAAGCGGCACATCGCTCCCACCTTCGAGCGCGTTTTCGGCATCGGCCCTAGAGTAAAGCGTGTTACTCACAATTACGCCATAGTCTTGAAAGCTTTGAATTTCTGGACTAGCAGAACCATACTCGTTAAAAGCTACGTCGGATGCGAAATAAACTAACCCTGAAAAGGTGTTTCCAACGTCAATACGTTGACCGTTAGATAATGTTAGATTGGTGGGATCGTTTGCATTAAATGTCGCGCCGCTAAATATTCCTGCAAAGACCATGTCATAGTCAGGAGCTATTGTCTTAGTCTCAAATCCATTCCAACGATCGTTGTCTAAATTGCCGCCGAAGAAAAAATCTGCTGAGTAGGGTAGATCAGCAAGTGTTCCTTCGGGGCGAAAGCCAGTCATTATTGCGTCGAATCCAGCCTCGCCATAGAATCTTTCTGATAGAGCTGTTGTGTGAAAATCATCACCATCATCATTAGTCCCAAAGATGGCAGTTGAGTTGTCCATGAAGTCACGCATCCGCACAATTCCTATCTAGCAACAAGTTTTTCTGTCCCTGATCTCAATCAGGAATACTTATTTATAGCGCTTTAATCATAAATTGCAAACCTGTGAACGGTTTTTTTCACGAACGGTTTTTTTGCTATTGAAATTTGTGCGCATTGATCTGGTGGCGATTAAATTGATCTGGTGCCAATTAAAAGCTGGGAAGCAGGTATGAAAATGATACATATTTTTTTTATGTTCACGATCGAAATAGGCTCGTTAGAGGCCGCGATGAATTCAGTCATTGCACATGGCATTCAACATAGAGGCTGCAAAAGCCGCCTGCACAGTTTCCGGCTATCTCAACAACGTTTCTTACTTAAAAAGCGTAACAACGTAAATTACTTTTCTGATTCCTGATGGCGACACCGCAAAAGACAACCTTGGGAAAGTGTGCTGACTTACAGTGATAATTGGGTAATACGATACCAAAAATTCAATTTTCGCAAAAGAATTCTGCCAGAAACTGCGGCAAATTCGTAGTTATTTCTGATCGAACTACACTGGTGAGAATATTTAGATAAGCTAGAAAATTACAGCCAGTATTCGTTCGACCGCAAGCGCGCTGAAGCGTCCAGTAGCCACTGGTTTTACTGGATAGTGTAAGTGACTAGTCTAATTTTCCAAAGCTACTTATTTTCCAAAGCTACTTAAATTTTTGCACAATGGGTCTAGCATTAAACGCTGACTTGCGAAATATTGGCACCTTAAAACTACCACCTTAGATATTGAGTTGGTAGCCTTTAGGCTGCGAACGCTGTGCAAATATCAACTTTGGAAAAACTGCCGGCCACAAGCGAGACCCTAAAAATGCGGTATATAAAACTTTCAGGGCCCAAGAACGGGAGGCACGTTTGCCCTCCTCAGCCCAATTGGAACCACTCAATTGGTGTAGGATTGGCTCTCACCGCGTTGGCTGGGTGCGGTGGAAGTGACGATGCCGGCGAAAGCCGAGAAACAAGGGACCGCGACAACGCAAGTAGCGGCTCGATACAATCCAATGACACTGAGTCATATTTTATGGGATTGGGTCCTCCGTCGATCCAGCCGTATTGGACATCCTCACTCGTCATGTCAAAACCGGAACAAACTGTAGTCCCTATGCTGAATTCCTATTCACGGGTTATTGAGTTTTCGTTCCCTATTATTCAACCAGAATACAAACAGATAGATGTTCTTGGATGGCAGCCATCAACATGGCAGATGAAAGTCGCTGCGAGGGAAATTTTTGAAAAGTTGGGTTCCTATTTGGATGTAACATTTGTGGAAGTGGCTGACACCTTGGATAAGAACGTGATTGCTCTGGCGACTAGCAAACAAACGGATACGACTGGCTTTGCTTATTTCCCTAATCCGGACTTTGACCTGGGTATGGACGTATTTATTTCGGAAGATTATAGTAGGCCCAGAGTGGTTTCTTTAGAGACGACCAATTATGACTACCAAGTACTACTGCATGAAATTGGTCATGCGCTTGGCTTGAAGCATCCTTTCGAAGTTGACGGCGAAAATAGAAGCGTTCTTAGTCCGCGTGAAGATGATAGCTCTTATACTGTAATGTCGTATAACGCCTCACTCACTACATTTTCTGGTGACTTACGAGTACTAGACCTAATGGCTTTGACAAAACTTTATGGAGTAAATCCTTCGTTTAAGGCGGGCGACAATATCTACGAATTTTCTAATAATAGCGGTAATTTTATCATTGATGGAGACGGGACAGACTCCATAATCTATAGAGGCAATCAGGACGCTTTTTTAGATTTGCGTTCGGGCGGGCACAGTTATTTGGGTGAAAAATCTGCGTTCATTAGTGCTCCAAAGCAACTTACTATCTCCGAAGGATCTCAAATTGAAAACGCCATAACTGGGTCTGGAGATGATGTGGTTATTGGTAACGAGTTAGGTAATTTACTAATAACTGCCGGAGGGGACGATTATATATTTGCGGGAGAAGGAGGAGATGTTGTTTCTTCGGGCGCTGGTTCCGACATAGTGGATTTGTCGGAGGATGTACCCGTTGCCGATGTATTGAACTACACGTTAGAATTTGGTGATCCCGACTTTGATGTCATTGGTGGGTTTTCTCAAGGTTCCGGTGGCGATCAACTTAATTTCAAGTCGTTTTTTTCGACTGCGCCAATTGTTACTCCATTGATAGACAACACGAATGTACCGAACGCCCGTGTTGATAACTCAATTGTAAGAATTATTGGCAATATATTTGACACGCCACAGAATCTAAATGCGGCCCTAAGTATGGATGGGGTTCTGTCTAATCTATCCCTGTCTGCTCACCACCGATCCCTATTCGTTGCTGCTGATACACAGGCCGCGGGTGAAGATCAGCGGCTATTTGCGGCATATAATACAGGAGATGATCTAATAATTAATCAACTTGCGGTGTTTGAAGGGGGGCATTTGGACATTGATTCATGGATGATTGGAAATTTTTCCGGCGATTTCATCGCTTGAGCAGCTAAAGCTGTTGTTGTGGCTATGCCTCTTGAACAAACACTACTAAGAGCATTGATCTGAAGTGGTCGGGCAAATTTGTACAACGTGCTCTGATGTATCCAACACGAACGAATGGATACGAGAATGACGAAACGACGGAACTTTTCAGACAAGTTCAAGGCTGCTGTAGCGCTTTAGGCACTGCAGGGTGACAAGACTGTCGCAAAGTCCTCATGGGCAGTGATCCTCTTGGAGAGAAGCATCAGAAGACACACAGCCCAACGATACGAGAGTTCTTCAACACGGTATATCTGCCCTACAGCAAGAACCAGCATCGTGATCCTTATGGAAACCAAAGTCTATTCATGCGTCATTTGGAGCCACGGTTTGGATCAAAGCGGATGAATGAGATCAGCAAACTGATGATCCGCACTTGGATTAACGACCTACTCGCCAAAGGGTACTCAGCTTCCTTTATCAATAGGATATTGGTGCTTATGGGTAATTTATACACGATTGCAAATGACCTTGATGTCGAAGGTGTACCCCTACGATCAGAACTCCGTATCAAGTTGCTCAGGGTTGTTCAGAAGCACACCACCCACCTGTCGTCTGAGGAGGTGCAGAGATTGGCTTTGGCTCTTGAGGAAAGTGGGAACCTGAGGCTCAAGTATATCGTCAGCTTTCTTTTGATGACGGGTGCCAGAAGGTCTGAGGCGTTAAATGCCAAGTGGGAGCATATCAATTACAGCAGCAAGACTTGGCTGGTTCCTTTAGCCAAATCAGGTCAACCAAGACATGTGTACCTCTCAGATACAGCTATTACCGTTCTGGAGCGGCTTAGAGCAGAGGTATTTACCGACCATAACAATCCTTACATCTTTCCTAATCCGAGCACAGGACGTCCGTACAAGTGCCTTCATGCTGCGTGGAAGCTGGTACGTACAGCCGCTGGTTTGCCTGATCTACGATTGCATGACCTACGACATTCTTATGCCTCTACCCTCGTAAACAATGGTGTCTCTCTCTACGATGTTCAAAAGCTACTCGGTCACAACAGCATTAAGACCACACAGCGATACGCTCATTTGTCTTCAGAGCATTTGTTCAAAAGTGTTGCTGTTGCTGATGGCACCTACGGCAAGGCCCTGGGTATCACACCCTCAGATCAGATGGTGGTTATTGATGCGTAGCTGATCGAACACATCAGTTACCCGACCCTAAACAATGGGGCCCCTCCAGATTCTAGCCAAACGATTCGCAGTGCGGGGGTTTCGACCTCAGAACCCAAGATAAGAAATTGCATTTACCCTTAGATACTTAGGTGCAATCACACAGCCCAAACAGGCCCACCATATGCAATTACTTTCTTGTCGTGCGACAGCAAAGCATATCCCCCCGCCATAGCTTGAGCCACAAGGATACGATCAAATGGATCAGAGTGAATACTCGGTAAGGTCGGCAAACGAAGCACATGAGCCGCCTCTATTGGAACCTCAGTATAATCATTAGCAACAAGCCCCAACCGTAACTCATCCACATCCATGCTGAAATCTGGTCTGCCTAATGATGACTTTATGGAAACTTCCCAGAGGCTGGCGACACTGAAATGCAATCTGTATTTGCTATCCGAAAGCAGATCACGGGCAGCCTCAGACAGACGTGAAGGCTCATATGCCGCCCACAGTAGAATGTGGGTATCCAGCAAAAGGTTCATTCAGAAGCACCAAAGAATTGAGCGGCTACCTCATCGGCAAACATCTCATCAAAGTCCTCAGGAATCGAGGCTTTCCCTTGCAGGAACCCCAGTCGTTGTGGAGCGACCCCATCAAGCATAGTGACCCGCACCAGTGGCTTGCCTGATTTAGCAATAACAAAGGCTTCCCCTTTTGTCGCGGCATCCACCAGCTTTGACAGTTGTGTCTTGGCCTCGTGCATATTGACAGTTTTCATTGTGGAACCTCCGATGTGAAGCGTTGGTCAATCATACCTAGTTTAATGGACTTAGTCAACTTGGGTTACTAGATAGGTTATTAGTCTGTGAGTGCTATAATCTCTATTTCCCTGAGTAATGGGAGAGGGGGGTAACTAAAGTTACCCACTTAAGTTGATAACGACAAAATGGTATCTTCATCAATTACCACTAATACGTCGTCACTTCGCTCATTTGCATCCCTTTTCAAACTTAGTCAAAGAATCTAAACATGGAAGCATAGAAGTACCAAGACTTAATATGCTCATAAATAGATCATAAAAGGCTGGAATAGCAGTGGCAGAACTTACAATCGATCAAGCCCTACAGCAGGGCGTTGTGGCGCATAAAGCAGGACAGGTGCAGGAGGCGGTTCGCCTTTATACTGCCATTTTAAAAGTACAGCCAAAGCACCCTGATGCGAACCATAACATGGGCGTACTGGCTGTTGGTGTTGGTGAGGTTGAACAAGCTCTGCCGTTCTTGAAGACGGCACTGGAGGCTAACCCGGCTACGGCCCAGTTTTGGCTCAGCTACATTGATGCTTTGATTAAGCTCGATAAGTTAGCAGATGCACAGGCTGTGCTTGATCAAGCCAGAAGTAAGGGTGCTAAGAGCGACGGCTTTGATAAGCTGGAGCAAAGGCTAAAGGATGCTGGACACGAACCCCTAGATGCCAATCAGATACCTTCTGAACCACAGCCTAAGCTGCCGAACATTCTGGACGCCCTAAAACTGGATCAAGCGATTAGTCTTGCAAAGAAGAAAGCAAAAGCAGGCTCGCCTGAAGAAGCCAAGCGAATATATCAGGATATTCTGACCAAGTTCCCCAAGAACAAGAGAGCCAGTGATGGTCTGAAGTGGCTAGCGGGTCGACCCGTCAGTAAAGCGTCCAAAGCTCAGGATGCTCCAAAGGAAGAGCTGCAATCGTTGATTAACCTCTATAACAATGGACAGCTGGCTATCGTTGTCGAACAGGCAAAAATCCTCATAAAACAATACCCCAAAGCCTTTGCTGTTTGGAATTTAATGGGGGCATCAGCCGCTCAAATTGGGCAGCTCGATCAAGCAATTGTTGCCTTTAAGAGGGTGCTAGCTATCAAGCCTGATTATGCAGAAGCCTACTACAACATGGGCAATGCTCTCAAAGAGCAAGGTAAGCTGGATGAGGCTATAGAGGCTTACAACAAAGCTCTAGCCATCAAGCCTGATTATGCTGGCGCCTACTACAACATGGGCGTCACTCTCAAAGAGCAAGGTAAGCTGGAGGAGGCAATAGAGGCTTACAACAAAGCTCTAGCTATTAAACCTGATTATGCTGATGCCCACTACAACATGGGCGTCACTCTCCAAGAACAAGGTAAGCTGGAGGAGGCAATAAAAGCTTACAACAAAGCTCTAGCCATCAAGCCTGATTATGCTGGCGCCTACTACAACATGGGCAATGCTCTCAAAGACCAAGGTAAGCTGGAAGAGGCCATAGAGGCCTACAACAAAGCTCTAGCTATCAAGCCTGATTATGCTGGCGCCTACTACAACATGGGCAATGCTCTCAAAGACCAAGGTAAGCTGGAAGAGGCCATAGAGGCTTACAACAAAGCTCTAGCTATCAAGCCTGATTATGCTGATGCCTACAACAACATGGGCAATGCTCTCAAAGACCAAGGTAAGCTGGAAGAGGCCATAGAGGCTTACAACAAAGCTCTAGCTATCAAGCCTGATTATGCTGATGCCTACAACAACATGGGCGTTACTCTCAAAGAGCAAGGTAAGCTGGAAGAGGCCATAGAGGCTTACAACAAAGCTCTAGCTATCAAGCCTGATTATGCTAGCGCCATAGAAAATTCGCAAAATCTGGTGGTCCAATTATTACCGATTATCGCCGATTATGGATATGACTTTGACACCAGTGAAGCGCAAGTGAACTCTGAAATAGTGCTTAGGCCCAAGTACCAAATCCAAAATGCAATCAAAGCTTATCTTGATGGTGATTTCATCCTCGCCGATTCACACATCAATAATTTCAAAGCCTGCGACCAAAACCTCTTGGTTAGGCTGAAGCCCAAAGATAAAGTCTTTTGCAATGCTTACAGCAACTTTATTGGACGATTGTCAGAGGCCACTTGGGATGAGAAGCCTGACACTGAAAATAAAGTTTATCACCTAGGCGAGAGCCATTGCTTAAGTTATGCCCATCGAAATATCGCAATAGATGGCTCTAATTTTAGAATAGTTCCCAGGATAACTTTTGGGGCGAAAGCTTTCCATTTCTCTCGAACAAAGGACGATAGCTTCAAGGCAATTACAAAAGCTCATTTCGTGTCGCTCCCGAAAAATTCCAAGGTTTTCTTATCTTATGGTGAAATTGACTGCCGCCCAAACGAAGGCTTCATATCTGCAGTTAGAAAACGTGATAAACCATTGGAAGAGCTTATTGATCAGACTACAGAGGGCTATGTTCAATGGTTTTTGGAGCAGAATGCAGGTCAAAGACACTGCCTCTACTTTATAAATGTACCCGCACCAGTTTATGACGAAAAGCTAACTACTGATTTAAACTCAGAAGTGGCAAGCACTGTGGCACTATTTAACGCTGCACTAAAGAAATACTCCCTGCAGCATGGCTTTGATACGGTGGATGTATTCAAATTTACAGCTGGAAAGAAAGGGTTTTCAAATGGCCTTTTCCACATGGACGGACATCATCTTGGAGCAAAAGCTATCGCCGAAATAGAGCGACAGCTTTCTTAAACCCACCGCCACCTCTTCCTCCCGAAGGATTACTCAGGCAGCCCCACTACCAGCCTCTATACCCCGTGGACTGAAGCAGAAGTACTATCCCATCTAGCAACAGGCTGGGGTGAAGGTGCTATCAGTAATCTAAAGCTGGAGTATCTCTATGGGCCAGAGCCTGAAGTTTCGGGGGAGTGACACCGTTAAAGGGACAGGTTCTTATATAGCACTATAGCACTTTGTCCCCTTAAGAACTGCAATCACGGTCATCTACCCCAAAACTGAACCAATAGTGGTTTATATCACCTCAGGCTGATAACTGGCAGAGGTTATATATACTTGCCCCACAAATCCCCTGTGGCCCATGCAAAGGCCCCCTGATGCAACTGTAACGATATTCTGGGATACTGGGTAACAACAGCAGGCCTCATCCATAAGCATCCTACGAAGTAGCAGAGGCACACCTACAGCCCGCAATCTACCGCAAAGATGAAACCACCAAGTATCACTGAAACCGGCTTACGGTACTGGTTGACAATACGCCAATCCCAATCACAGGTCCGAGCCATGTAGGGTATCCCCTAGGGGGCGGGGCGGCACATGCAGGGGGTTATACTCATAGACCAAATCGTAGACCATTTTAGGCCTGTCGCAGGAACCAGAAAGAGACAGTAGCCTTGTTTTGTATGGTTAATGCCGAGCGTTGGCGCCCGAAAGAGGGCGTCGAACATGTTATATTTATGTTTTTATTTAGGTATAAAATATAAAAGCGGTCCAGACCGCTGCCTCCTCAGGCTGGAGGAAAATCAAGTGCTATCTCCAGCCCCAAGCCCTAATGCCCCTGCTGAGGGTGCTGGTTTCTTCCGCTGTATATCCGCAAGACGTGGTCGTGAAACTGACACTCGTACTCTGTATTTCTACTGAGGGGGTACAGGAGGTTTCCCCGCTCAAGCAGCTTTAAATACGTCTACAAGGGGCTTGCGATTAACCCTTGTTATGCTTTTCCAGGGATTCTTTTAAAGCTGCAGCAAAGCCAGTTCTAGCCATATTCTGAACTGCTATCTGATTTCTAAGTGTCCCCATTTGCCGATCTATATCCTGTAAAGCAGCAAGTTGTGATTTCACCTCATCTGGCAGATCGTCACTCTCATATTCTTTTCCATCAATTGTAATTTTAGCCATTTTTAATACGCCCCTTTGAGTTACGTTTATCTAGTTATCATCAAAATGATACCAGATATTCACTGAGAGAATAGAGTTTTTAAGCAATATAGTCTGCCCATGCTCATTATTTTTTGTGACAGCTTGGCTTCCTCAGTCATCAGCAAAAAATGAGGCATCCAACCCACCTCTTTTGGATAAGATTTCCTTTTTAATGACGCGAATGTTTTCATTAAAAGCATCTTGTAAAGTCGTCAGTTGCCGTTGCTTCAAAGCAATCTGTGCATCTACAAAAGCTAGATTCGCCTCCGTTTGAACCTTCTGCTTTTTCTGCTCAACGACAGGCTTCAACTCCTTGATGAGCTTCGCAGCCTTTAAGAGTTCTTCACGTTTCTTTGACATTGGTCTCTCCCCAAATAAAATAAAGCCCCACAGAAGCAGGGCTTTATCTTAACTAATTTAAGTCGTCTGTTTTGCCTAAGGCAAATTAGGCGATAACTGCAGCAGCTTCAGTAAGGATTGTATTTCCGTCAACTACGTTCACGTCAACACCTGTCCAAGTGATGTCGGTCAGTGTAAGTGTTGTCATGGCCGTACCAGTTGTAGTGCTGCCATCGAATGAATTTTCCTCGAAAGACAAAACAGTGTCGCCTGTAGCAGCATTCTGGTAAACGAAGAGTTCAGTAGTTGCTGCGTCTCCCACTGCAGTTGTGCCAAGAGCGGCAAATTCAGCAGCAGTAGAGATAGTTACGAATGTGTATTCACCTGCAATGATTACCGCATCGTCACCTGCACCAAACAGTACGTTCTCTGGAGCCGCAGCTGTCGCCGCCGTACCAACTGTCATGTTGCCATTAGCTTCATTGAAGACGAATACGTCGTTACCAGTTGTAGCAACGCCACCATCAATATCGATGTTGTCTGCACCAAGCGATACAGTCGCAACGTTTGCAGCTTCAATAGCAGCAACTTGGCTAGAAGCATCTGCGGCCGCAATCACATCAATAGAGGCTAGGAGGCCTTCGTATGCAGCCATCAATGCTGCGTCAAGAGCTTGATCATTAGCTGCAGCAACGACGGCGGTAACGAGGACATTAGCTCCAGCACCATCGAGTGCATTGATAATCTGAGCAGCAGTCGGGTCCAAAGCACCGATTGCAACGGTAACAGCACCCGCACTGGCATCCAATGTAACCTCTGCGTCAGCTACAGCGATAATCAAGCCAGTATTCACGTCTTGTGTTAGATCCGCATTACCAATTTGAGTTTGCACGTCAGCAAGGATAGCGTCAGTCACAAGAGTTGCGTTTGCCGCTGTAAGAGCTGCGAAAGCTGTTGCATAAGCAGCATCGTTTGCGAGCATCGCTGCTTGAAGTGTACCAGCAAATGCAGTCGCACCAGCAAGATTTTCAGCAGCTGTAGCTGCGACTGCATCAGGTACCAAAATTGTTGTTGCCACGTTTGTACCCAGTGCCGTACCGATAGCGGCCAGGCCGGCTGCCGCTGGCGTGGAAACCGCGTCGAGAGCCACCCCAGCGTTTGCAGCAACATTGGCTGTTACGAGGTTGGCAGAATCCGAAGCTGCTTCAAACGCAAAAGCCGCAGTTAACGAAGCGTCTGCAGTTGCCAAAGCCGTAATCTGCGCTTGCGTAACTGCTGTGTCATTCGCAAGCATAGTTGCAAGTGTTTCAAACGTTGTTGTTGCGTAAAGCCCGATGCCGTTAGATGCTTCCAAACCGTTACCAGCAGATGTGGCGGGGTCAATCTCGTTTTGAACCGCGGCAGCCAGTGCGTCAAATGAAGTTGTAGCTGCAGCCGCCGTAGTTGGTGCAAGTGTAGCATCGTTGAAGGCCAAAACGGCAGCAGAGGAGCCAGCAGTAATTGTTGCGGCTTCAACTGCAACATCGGAAGCTGCAATAGTTGTGAGCAATGTTGCTGCTTGAGCCTGCAGAGTTGACAGGGTTGTTGTTGTTGCCGCTGTGTCCTCAGTTGTTGCATCATCGGCTGCTGTACCACCGTCAACAACGGCTGCAGTATCGTCCGAGCCGCCACAAGCTGCGAGCGACAGCGCCATGAGCGAGATGCCGCCGAATTTGGCTGCGTTTTTAGCGTTCTTGGATTCCCAGGCTCTTACAAGCTTGCTGGTTGCGTTCAACTCAGCAGGGCCTGCCTCGAACGACGCGTATTGTTGGATGGTCATTGTGTATATCTCCAGACATTAATTTTCACTGTGCTTTTTAAACACGCGCCGTGTATCTATTCAATATATTAAATTATGTTTTAAAAATACTAAACAATCCGCCAATATTTCATAATATAATTTAATAAAATGTATAACAATATGAATAACTAACGCGTATTTCATACAGCTTAAAACTCATT
>Ga0209199_1001336_pt1 | contig 30015 bp, 18 predicted proteins | sample COGITO_mtgs_1105_7_FD_184805 | JGI IMG/M metagenome (GOLD analysis project Ga0209199, IMG submission 184805) | Pelagic marine microbial communities from North Sea - COGITO_mtgs_110523 (SPAdes) (version 2) | ecosystem: Environmental > Aquatic > Marine > Epipelagic ...
GGCCTGGTAATGATTACATGGGAGCTTTTGGTTGTGATAGTTACGATATATCTGGAACTGTAGACAGAAGAGGATCAAATGGAGCTTTACATGGTTTGACTAAGTTTAACATGGATAATGTTCCATCAAATCATTTTTTCCTAGAATATATATCTAGACCTCAAACAGCTGAGATATTTTTTGAAGATGTATTGATGGCTTGTGTTTTTTATGGTATGCCAATACTAGCTGAAAATAACAAACCTAGGTTATTGTATTATTTTAAACGTAGAGGTTATAGAGGTTACTCTATAAATAGACCAGATAAAAAATACAGTAAATTATCAACCACAGAAAGAGAAATAGGTGGAATACCAAACTCTAGTGAAGATATAAAGCAAGCTCACGCAGCTGCTATAGAATCTTACATAGAACACCACGTTGGTTTAAAAGATGATGGTAACTATGGTGATGTTTATTTTCAAAGAACTCTTGAGGATTGGGCTAAATTCAATATAAACAATAGAACATCTCACGATGCGTCTATAAGTTCAGGTTTAGCAATCATGGCTTGCAATAAAAATAAGTATAAACCAAATCCAACATTTAAAAGACCTTCTTATAATTTAGGTTTTAAAAGATATAATAACAAAGGTACATTGTCAAAAATAATTGAATAAATGAAAATATATACTAATTCAAATAGCGCTTTTCCTAGTCAGGTAGTACCAGACGCTGAAAAAGCTTCAAGAGAGTACGGCTCTCAAGTAGCTTCTGCTATTGAAACTGAGTGGTTTAATCAAGGTAGAACAAACGGTAACAGATACCTTACTAGTTGGAATAATTTTCATAACCTAAGACTATACGCTAGAGGAGAGCAATCTGTTCAAAAATACAAAGACGAGTTATCTATAAATGGTGATTTGTCTTATTTAAATTTAGACTGGAAGCCAGTTCCTGTTATATCTAAATTTGTTAATATAGTAGTAAATGGTATATCTAATAAAGAGTTTGAAATTAAAGCATATTCTCAAGATCCAGAGTCTGTAAAAAAACGAACAAAATATGCACAGGCTATAGCTGAAGATATGTACGCTAAAGAATTAATGCAGCAAGCAAAGCAAGCTTTGGGCATTGATGCTAAACAGTCAAAAATACCAGCTGAACAACTACCTCAAAGTAATGAGGAATTAGAACTTCACATGCAACTTTCCTACAAACAATCAGTAGAAATAGCAGAAGAGGAAGCTATAACAACTACATTAGCTAGTAATAGATGGCCATTGACAAAAAGAAGAATAAACGAAGACTTAGTTGTTTGTGGTATTGCTTGTGCTAAAACAAGTTTTAATAAAACAAACGGTATAGTTGTTGACTATGTTGATCCAGCTAATTTAATATATTCCTATACAGAAGATCCTAACTTTGAAGATGTTTACTATGTTGGTGAAGTTAAATCTATTACAATACCTGAATTAAAAAAACAATTTCCTAGTATACCAGAAAAAGAACTTCAAAGAATACAGGAAATGCCAGGTAATAGGCAGTACATAACAGGGTGGGGTAACTACGACAGTAACACGGTTCAAGTTATGTATTTTGAATATAAGACGTATATGAACCAAGTGTTTAAATTAAAAAACACTGAAAATGGTTTAGAAAAAGTTATTCAAAAAACAGACGAATTTAATCCACCACCTGCTGACACGTATAACAAGGTTTCTAGAACCATAGAAGTTTTATACTCAGGTGTTAAAGTTCTTGGTACGGATATAATGTTAAAATGGGAACTTGCTGAAAATATGACAAGGCCTAATTCTGACAACACTAAGGTTGAAATGAACTACGCTATATGCGCACCTAGAATGTATAAAGGTAGAATAGAATCTATAGTAAGTAAGATAACAGGTTTTGCTGACATGATTCAAATAACACATTTGAAAATGCAGCAGGTCTTGTCTAGAATGGTGCCAGATGGTGTGTTTTTAGATATGGATGGGCTCGCTGAAGTTGACCTAGGTAACGGCACAAATTATAATCCAGCAGAGGCATTAAACATGTATTTTCAAACTGGTTCTATCGTTGGTAGATCTCTAACTCAAGATGGAGAGCTAAATAGAGGTAAAGTGCCTATTCAAGAATTACAATCATCAGCTGGAAGCGCTAAGTTACAAAGCTTAATAATGACTTACAATTATTATCTACAAATGATAAGAGATGTAACAGGTCTTAACGAAGCTAGAGATGGTAGTATGCAGGATAAAGACGCATTAGTAGGCATAGCAAAGATGGCTGCTAATCAATCTAATATAGCAACTAAGCACGTTAATCAAGCTAGCTTATTTCTTGCTCTTAGAATATGTGAAAACATATCTTTAAAGATGGTTGATGTACTTTCTTTTCCTTTAACTAAAAATGCTTTAATAGAGAGCATATCATTATTTAATGCTAGTACATTAGCTGAAATAGCTACACTTAATCTGCATGATTTTGGTATATTCTTAGAATTAGAACCTGATGACGAAGCTCAAGCTCAGTTAGAGCAAAACATACAAATAGCTTTGCAAAGCGGAGGTATTGACTTAGAAGATGCTATAGATATAAGGCAAATAAAAAACCTTAAACTAGCTAATCAGTTGCTGAAGCAAAAAAGAAAAAAGAAAATAGCAAGGGAGCAAGCGCAACAACAGCAAATGATTCAAGCACAAGCACAAGCAAATGCTAAAACTACAGAAGCTGCCGCTATGGCTGAGGTTCAAAAAAACCAAGCTATGACAGAATCAAAAGTACAGGTAGAACAAGCCAAGTCACAGTTTGAAATTCAAAGGATGCAAACAGAGATGACGGTTAAACAACAGTTAATGGCTCAAGAGTTTGAGTACCAAAAACAGTTAGCTCAAATAAAAATGGGCGTAGAGTCTGAGAAAGAAAGCAAAATAGAAGATAGAAAAGATAAAAGAGTTAAATTACAAGGAACTCAACAAAGTCAATTAATAAATCAACGACAAAACGATTCAGCTCCAGTAGATTTTGAAAGTGGAGATTCATCACAACTAGGCACGTTTGGTTTACAAAATATAATGCCGCCTAGTTAACTATTTAATAATTATATAATATTTTATCATGTCAGAAGAAACAAAATCAAATGAGCCTATCAAGCAAGAAGGTGAGTTTAAAATTAAAAAGAAAAAACCTAAAAATTTAAGTCTACAATCTAAAGACGAAATAACCAAGGTTGATTTAACAAAACCAGAGGCAACAGGTGATATAGCCCCAGAGGTTATAAAAGTGGAAATACCTACTGAGGCTTTAAAAAAAGAAGAAGATGCCATTCAAATCGGAGAAACAAAGAAAATGGATGTGGGCGAACAAACCGGAGATAGCTCTGGAGTGGACGAACAAGTATCAAAGCCCAGCGAGGTTGTTGAAGAAATTACCCCGATCCAAGAAATAACAAAAGAAGAGGTAAAGGAAATAGCGAAAGAAGTTAAAGAAGCGCAAAGAGATGAAAAAATCTTAGGTAAACCTTTACCAGAAAACATTGAAAAACTAGTATCTTTTATGGAAGAAACTGGTGGAACTGTACAAGACTATGTGTCTTTAAACAAAGATTATAGTTCTTATAGTCCTAAGGATGTTTTAAAAGAATATTATACAAAGGCAAAACCACATTTAGATCAAGAAGAAATTAGCTTTTTAATGGAAGATAATTTTGATTTTGATGAAGATGTAGATGAGCCAAGAGAAATACGTAAGAAAAAACTTGCGTTTAAGGAAGAGGTTGCAAACGCAAAACAATTTCTTGAAAGTTCTAAGAGCAAATATTACGACGAGATCAAGTTGAGACCGGGCGTTACTCAAGAACAACAAGAGGCTATTAGCTTTTACGACCAATACAAGCAGCAACAAGAAGTTGCTACACAAGTGCACGGTGACTTTAGAGACAGAACTAAAAAACTATTCAACAACGAATTCAAAGGTTTTGAATTTGATCTTGGTGAAAAAAGATTTAGATATGGCATTAAAGATCCGGTTAAAGTAGGTGAACTACAAGCTGATGTACAAAACTTCGTAGGTAAATATACAAACGAAGAAGGATTAATGACAGACGCTGCAGGTTACCATAAAGCAATGTATGCTGCTATGAACGCAGATAAACTTGCTAATCATTTTTACGAACAAGGAAAAGCTGATGGTGTAAAAAGCATAATCAGTGGATCTAAAAATCCATCTAAAGACGAACCTAGGCGAGTTGCCGACGGAAATGTATTTATAAATGGATTAAAAGTTAAAGCAATTAGTGGGTTAGACTCGTCAAAACTAAAAATTAAAACTAAAAAGTTTAACTAATTAAAAATTAAAATTATGGCAATTGCTCCGCAATTTGGTTCAATCGTACCAAGTCAACAACAACAAACGTTGGCAAACAACTACCTAAATTTCACAGGTGGACAAAACGATTTCTCACAACAATACCTACCAGAGCTTTACGAAGCAGAGGTAGAAAGATATGGTAACAGAACGTTATCAGGATTTTTAAGAATGGTTGGCGCTGAAATGCCAATGACATCTGATCAAGTAATTTGGTCTGAACAAAATAGATTACACATTGCTTATAACAACTGTACTTCAGCTTCTGGAGCGGGAACAATTACAATTCCTGTTACAGCTGCAGGTGCTGCTGTGCCGGTTGTAAACGTAATTTCTCCAGGTGCAACGATAGTTGTAATGGATCAATTCGGTGGTGAAGCAAAATGTTTTGTTAGAACTTCTGACACTCGCTTAGCAGGTGGAGGAGGTAATCCAGGACAGTTAGTTGTAGAGCCTTATGGTTTTGCTACTTTAGCTGCTGCTGGTATTGCTGACGGTGCTGGAAAAAAGATATTTGTTTACGGTTCTGATTTTCAGAAAGGAACTTCAACTGCAAATGCAGCTGTAGGAGCAAATACTTATGCTGCTAATAATAACCCTATGGTTACTGTAGATCCTAGCTTTACTCAATTTTCAAACTCTCCAATAATCATTAGAAGTACTTATACTATCAATGGTTCTGACACTGCTCAGATTGGATGGGTAGAAGTTGCTACTGAAGATGGAACTGGAGGATACTTATGGTATTTAAAAGCTGAATCTGAAACTCGTTTACGTTTTGAAGATTACTTAGAAATGGCAATGGTTGAAGGAGAATTAAGTGCTGGTGGACCTGCTGCATTGACAAATCAAAGTGGTGGTTCTCAAGGTTTATTCTCTGCTATCAGTCAGAGAGGTAATGTACAAACTGGATTTACAGCTGCTGCTGGATTAGATGCTTTTGATGCAATACTTAAAAACTTAGATACTCAAGGAGCTATTGAAGAAAACATGTTATTCTTAAACAGAGCTACTGCTCTTGATTTTGATGATATGCTTGCTTCTATCTCAGGTGGATTCGCTGGAGGTACTGCTTTTGGATTATTTGAAAATTCTGAGGAAATGGCATTAAATTTAGGTTTCTCTGGTTTCAGAAGAGGTTCTTATGACTTCTACAAAACTGACTGGAAATACTTAAACGATGCTTCTACTCGTGGAGCTATTGCTGGACCTGCATCTATTGAAGGTGTATTAGTACCAGCTGGAACTTCTACGGTATATGATCAAATCTTAGGAACAAACATTAGAAGACCATTCTTACACGTGCGTTATAGAGCTTCTCAAGCTGATGACAGACGTATGAAGTCTTGGTTAACTGGTTCTGTAGGAGGTGCTTTTACTTCATCTTTGGATGCAATGGAAGTAAACTTCTTATCAGAAAGATGTTTAGTTACACAAGCTGCGAACAACTTTGTATTGTTCAAAGGAATCTAAGATTCAACAAATGTAATTCTTACCCTCGTTGTAACCACGGGGGTAACAATTACTCTTATAAAATTATTTAATTATATTATATTATGTCAACAAAAAAACAAACTAAACCTACTGAGTGGGAAATAAAAGATAGAAATTACTATCTAACAGGTAATGAGTCACCATTGACTTATACAATACCTAGTAAGCATACAAAAAAACATCCATTATTGTGGTTTGATGAAGCAATAGGATCTCAAAGAGAACTTAAGTACGCGACAAATCAAGCATCTGTCTTTGTAGATGAACACAAAGGAGAATCAACAATGGGTCATATAACTTTTAGAGACGGCGTTTTAGCTGTTCCAAAAGAAAAACAAAACTTACAAAAAATGTTGTCTTTATATCACCCTCTATCAGGGCATAGGTTTAAAGAACTAAAACCACAAGAAAATGCTGTTAACGAATTACAGTGGATGGAGTGGGAAATACAAGCACTTTTAGCAGCTAGAGATATGGATATAGACCAAGCCGAGGCTGTACTGAGAGTGGAAATAGGAACTAGCATAAACAAACTAAGTTCTAAAGAAATAAAAAGAGATTTACTAATGTTTGCTAAATCAAATCCACAATTATTTATGGAGCTAGCAAATGATGAAAATGTACAATTAAGAAATTTTGGTATAAAAGCCACTGAAGCTAGAATAATAAAGTTATCACAAGATCAACGTGTATTTACTTGGGCTAGCAATGGAAGAAAATTAATGACTGTACCATTTGATGAAAATCCATATGCGGCGTTTGCTGCTTTCTTGAAGACTGATGAAGGAGTAGAAATATACAAGTCTATCGAGAAAAAGTTTAAATAACATGTAATACTAATATAGGGCTCGTTCACTCGGGCCCATATTATAATAAACAAATTAAAATGGCAATAAACGTAGATCAAGTTTATAAAACAGTCTTGTTAATAATAAATAAGGAACAAAGAGGTTATCTCACGCCTAACGAGTTTAACAAGTTAGCTACTCAAGTACAGCTTGATATAGTTGACACTTACTTTGAAACTATAAACCAACAACTACGAGTGCCGCAAAACGAAAGTGAATACGGTGACAGGTACAAAAGCGTTCAAGAAAAACTTGACGTTTTTAAAACTATAGGCTCTTGTACTTATACTGCACCAACTACAACGCAACCAGGTTTTTTCACGACCCCAACATCTTCAGGGACAGCTACTGGAACTCAAAACTTAACAGGAATATTAAACACTATATCATATCCTTTAACAACTATAACTCAGGCTCAGGTTGAACAAAGCCAAATTGTTGTAACTGTTAATGGTATTGTGTATACTAATTACAACATAACAGGTGGTAACTTTAATTTAACAGCAGGAGCGCTAGGTGTAGGTGTAAATATAGTTATAACATTGTATCCTTTAGATTTTTATAAGTTAGGTACTGTTATTTATAATGACGATAAAGAGGTTGAGGCTGTTCAAAGAAATGAGCTAGCTCAATTAAACCTATCTACAATAACTAAGCCTTCAACTTATTTTCCAGTTTACCTTTATGAAGGTAATAAAATAACTATATATCCTCAATCAATAAATTCTAGCGTACAGGCTACTTACGTTAGAAAACCAGCGGATGTTGTTTGGAATTTCACATCATCTCAGCCAGATTACACATATATATGGAATCCTTCTACTTCAGTTGATTTTGAATTAGATATTACAGAGCAAACAAATGTTGTTTTGCAGATCTTGCTTTACGCAGGAGTTGTAATAAAAGACCCAAATATAGTTCAAGCTGCTGCTAGTGAAATTGCTCAAGAGGCACAAAACGAAAGAAACTAATATATAATGGCTATACAACCTACTAATAACGGATTAATAACTGAAAATTCTCAACAGTATTATCAAGGAACACAAGACTTTAGAGGAGCTGGAACAATAACAGTTAATCAAAAGTTTGTAACAGACTTTGATTCTGATTTAATACTAGGAAGCTCTACTAGTTGGAATCCTAGTGATCCTGATTATGGTTTAAACAATTTCAAAGTTTACACAAGCCCAAGCGGTTTAGCTGGTACTTGGAGTCAATGGGTTACGGAAATAGTGGTTACTAATGGTAAAACAATATCTTTAACTGCATCACCTTCAGCTAACGCTTTTATAGTTGTTCAGTTAACAACACTAAGTGGTGGTAAGTATGCTAACACAGAAGCTGAAAAAGCATATGGTCAAACAGTAGAAGATAATTACGGAGGATATCAGTACGTAAAGTTAAATGACATTGTAAGTAATTTTTTAGTAGGATACATAGGGCAAGGTAAATTAATACCAAATGCCAAGAGAACAGATGTAATATTCCACACTAAGAGAGCAATGCAAGAGTTTAGTTATGATACTTTAAAAAGTATAAAAAAAGCTGAACTAACTATACCCAACGAACTTACGTTAATATTACCTCAAGATTATGTTAACTACGTAAGTATGTCTTGGATTGATGAGCTAGGTGTTAAAAGACCTATGTACCCAGCTAACAACTTAACAACTAGTCCTTATTACACTCAAGCTCAAGATTCAGCAGGTATACCAACTCAGGATCAATGGGGTAATGACATAGAGGGAACATCTATAACACAAGAAAGATGGCACAATGCTAATACTGATTTTATTGACGGAAACTTCACTAATGATTTCACAAATGATATGTGGGCTTACAACTGGGGTGGTTTAGGAAGTAATATTGGATCTGGTTATGGAAGAATGTACGGAATGGATCCTCAATACTCTCAAATGAACGGTTGGTTTAACATGAACGAAAGAGAAGGTAAAGTTTCTTTTTCAAGTAATTTAGTTGGTAAACTTATTATATTAGAATATGTGTCAGATGGATTAGCTTTTGATTTAGATAGTAGAATACCTAAGATGGCTGAAGATGCTATGTATGCTTATATATTACACGCTTTGATATCTACTAGAATAAATCAACCAGAGTACATAGTTCAAAGACTAAGAAGAGAGAAAAGTTCTAAATTAAGAAATGCTAAAATAAGATTATCTAATATAAAACTTGACGAAATAGTTCAAGTGATGAGAGGTAAATCTAAATGGATAAAATCATAATACATGGCAGAGGCTAAAAATAGTTTCATCAAGTCTAAAATGAATAAAGATTTAGACGAGAGACTTATACCAAATAACGAATACAGAGACGCTTTAAATATAGCTGTTTCTAGATCAGAAGCAAGCGATGTTGGAGCTTTAGAGTCTATATTAGGTAACACTAAAGTTACATCTAACGAATATGACGACGCTGGTGAGGTGATAGGTTATTTTGTTGATGATGCTAACTCTCTTGTATATTATTTTAAAACAGACTGGACAGAAGTTAGTTTAGCCCCATCTACAGCTACTTGCCAAATACTAGTATACAACTCTTTGCTTAACACTACTAACGTTAAAGCTGAAGGTTATTGGTTGAACTTTTCAACACAAAGTCCAGTGTTAGGTATTAATTTAGTTGAAAACTTACTATTTTGGACAGATAACAGAAATCAACCTAGGAAAATAAATGTAGAACAACCTTCTACCTATTACTTTAATGAAGACCAAATTTCTGTAGCAAAGTTTGCGCCTATATTTCCACCTGAGTATTTAAATTTAAGAGCTCCTCTTATAAACAATTATTCGCCAGAGCTAGATACTTATCCTTCTACAATGACAAACGCTGCTGATCCAGACACTGTACCAGTAGGTGTATACGAGGTTAGTGACTCTAACTTAGCTGTAACTAGATATAGAAATGGAGATCCAATAGTTGAAGCACAGACCTTAGCTTCGTGGCAAGCCGCGGACACCGGTCAGTATGGAGCCTTTTGTTATTATGATGAATACATAGGAAATGAAGTGACTTATGGTGTTTTATACAACAAATACGCTGTAATGGATTCTAGAGGTTTAGCGCCTATAGGATTTACAATACCAACAACTGTACAATGGAATGGCATTATAGGTGCTGGTGGCGCTACTTCTAATCTTTTCAAAAGCACAACGCTTTGGGACAACCCACCTCAAGCAAACACAAATGCTAACGGAATGAATGTTAAACCTGGTGGTTGGAGACAAGCAGCTAACTCGAGTCAAGACTTTAGAGAGTTAACTACAAGAGCTAGGTTTTGGACGAGCGATGCTATTACTACAAACAATCTTTATGTTAACTTTAGTAACACTAACGCTTTACCAGTCACAACACTGACAAGTCCAGCATCTTACGGAATGTCTGTAAGAGTTATAAAAGAAGCAGGTTACAATGGTTGGAATGGAGATCCTGAGTTGTTAAAAGATAAATTTGTTAGATTTAGTTATAGATTTAAGTTTGATGACAACGAATACTCTATAGTAGCTCCTTTTAGTCAAGATGTTTTTATTCCTGAGCACCAAGGTAAATTTATTAACGATGATGAAACTCAAGCTTTTATTACCACTGTAGTTGAGTTTATGCAGAATAGCATTAACAATGCTGTGTTAAATATTAAGCTTCCTTGTATAGATATAATAAACAACTACAAGATAAAAGCCATAGAGATAATATATAAGGAGTCAGACAAGCAGGCTTATCAGATATTAGAAAAAGTAGATGTTGACGCTACATTTATAAGCAGTTTAAATTATACTAACGTATATCAATACAATTATCAATCTAAGCAACCTATAAAAACAATGCCGCAGTCTGAAACCACTAGAGTTTTTGACAAAGTGCCTGTTAGAGCTTTAGCGCAAGAGTCTAGTGGTAATAGAATACTATATTCTAATTATGTAGAAAGCTATACTGCACCATTAGGTTTAGATTATTACACTTCTGTTGCTGATAAATCCACTCAGCAATTTATAGAATATCCACAACACTCATTAAAGCAAAACAGAAATTATCAAGTTGGTATAGTTTTAGCAGATAAGTTTGGTAGACAAACGGATATTGTTTTGTCTAATTACGACGGTTTATTAGATGTCAATGGTGACCCTCAACCAGGTTCTAACGTGTTTTCTGATTACAATACCTTGCAATTCAATGGTAATGTATTAAACTGGCCTGGCGATACGCTTTCTGTAAACTATCTTCAACCAATACCAGAAAATTCTTTAACATCAGGTTATCCAGGTTCTTATGCTCAAGGAGAGTATTACGCTGTAAACATTGAAGATGGAACAAGCGGGACAGGTACTGGTGCTTTATATCCTTTTTTTCAAAGTGAAAGTTACCAATACTTTACCGCAAACACAACAACTTTAACAACAACGTTTTTTGCTTATTCTATTAAAGCTGTTGACTTTCAAAATAACGCTAATACTCTTAACGTATATGTTAATGAAGGTAATGGTTGGATACTAAAAACACTTAATTCTGATTATACTGCAAGTGTTAGTTTAGCTCACGTAAATGTTGTATTTGCCGCAGCTATAACCCCTGGTTTTAATGTTAAAGTAGAATTGCTGTTTGGACCTAATAGATACTATCAATACAAGTTAGGATCAGCTGGAGTACGTTCTGATGGAACTGGACTTATGTTTGACAACTTTCCTACAAATTATGATAGATGTTTTTCAGTTGGTAGAAAAATGTCAGGCCAGTATATAGACTACACTAATATAGTAACTGTAACACCATCTAGTTTAACGCCTATATATAATATAACTATACAGACTAAGGAAGAAATAGATGTTAAATATCTGTTCTCTAATACACCAGATCTTCAACAACCAGAACCTACTTTGTCGTCAAATATGACTCGTGCTACTTACGATATAAACGTAAATGGTTTTTATACTTACAAGTTTGGAGTAAAACAACAACAGCAAGATTATTACAATGTTTATTTACCTGGTATAGTAAACGGTTACCCAATTAAAGCCTCTACATTAGAAGAGGGAGAGACTGGTTTTATAACATTAATATCTGACAACATAAACAAAGTACCTAGAAACTTGCAAGATGTTGGTCCACTACAAGATCAATTTACATCTGATGAAACAATGTTTCCTAGAGTAACAAACATAGTTCCAGTAGTTGTAAATAGTTTTTCAACTCAAACAAAACAATTTGATCCCGCATTCTCGCCTGACTCAGTTGATTTAGTTGGGACAATAAAAGATGTGTTTCCTCTTTTAACCGGTGAGGGCAGCACCCCTCCTATACCAACAGCTGCAGGTGAGGTTAACCCGTATTCTATATATAATTTTAATACAAAACCTTACGTTGCTAAGCTTTCTACTAGAAAACCAGTAGGTTTGGATGAGCAACTGTACACTATACCTACAGGTAGTAATCCTTATCCGGCTAATTTAGGTTTAGCTGTTTATGAAACATCTCCTTTTGTATCGCAGTTAGAGTTATTTTACGAAACCTCTTCAGCACAACTTATATCTGATTTAAATGTTGATATACAAAATGAAAGTGGTGATATAAATGGATCTACTTTTTCAAGCGTATCAGTTTCTTTCTCTGAAAATGACGTTATAGGTAGCACTATAACAGGTAACTTTTTTCCAACAAGTGGTGGTCAATTAGTTACATCTGCTTCGTGTTCTATTGTGAATATTTTTTCTTACAATCCAACAACGCAAGCTATAGACACTAATATAGACTATATAAGTAGATTTAGTTTAGTGGCTGTTGGTAATGGTAGTTTTAATATAGCTACAGCTCAGGGGACTAATGATCCTAATGGGTTTTTTGCTGGTGGCAGTAACTCAAACTTGTATGATGTTACGTGGAGAGGTAAATTTGAAGTTAATCTTAGATGGAGTTTAGGTGGTGTTGATACTTTTGAAACTGTAACTTTACAATTACAAAACGATCCACCCGTTATAATTAACACTTTACCTCCTTTTACAATGCCTAACACTGGAGGATTGATAGTTGGTATGTACCCAAACGCAAGTGCGCGTAGCCTTAGCCCATTAGGTTTAAATGGTAGTGCTATAACATCCGGTGTTGGATATCCAACTAATGGTGATTCTGCAACTTTTAGTAGTAACAACGGTTGGGATATTGTAGGCGCTAGATATGTAAATAATTCTGGAACTACAACATATTGGGGCGTTTATCCTGGCAACTCTGGTACTTCTGGAAATATAAGTGATTTTGCAAGCATTGTGTATCAAGCTAATGTAACAGCGTCACCAGGCGTAAGTCCTACTAAGTATAGACAATTTGTATGTTCAGGTAACAGTACTACTGGTAACTACCATCAAGTAGGTTCTTATTCTTTATATTTTAGTCTTACAGATGATGTTGGAGCTGTTACGTATACTTATATGAGCTACACTGTTGGGGCAGCTAACTATACTGGTCAAGTAGTATATGCTTCTTACACACAAGGAAATCCAAGTCCAGCATACGCAGGTACTCAGTCAGATATATCACTAAACACTATTACAAGCTCAACCAATTTACCTATATGGCAAGGTCAAATTCAAAACTGGACAGCAAACGACGTAGATATATGGATTGCTTCTAGTAAGCAAAACCCTGGTTTTTGTGATATTAGAGGTTGTGTTGAAAACGGAGGTACATACCCTGATGGTACATTAGGTAGTGGTACTAACACTGTAGGTGGATATTTTGTCTCCGATGTAACCAGTTTTGGTTTAAATCAGAATACAGGTTTTACTGGTTCTTTTCAAAGAGTCGCTAGACTAGAAGGTCTTTCTAGAACTTCAACTCAAATAACAGAGGGAGTTAGCCCAGGTGAAAAAAATCCTACACCAACAACTAATACGGGTACTTACGATTTTCAACCTAGCGCAGCGGTTAACTTAAAAATAGAAATGATTCGAAATCAAAACTGGCCAGGTGTTCCTCCAACTGGTTATGCTGGTGCTATAGTTACGTATCTTCCTGCTGGTCAAACACCAACTATAAATAACCCAGGAACAAACTTAACTGAAGTTATAATGGCAGATCCACCATTCTATCCAAGAGGAGGTACTGGCATAACAGATCCAACCGTATTTCCAACAGTGGTTCCATCAGGTGGATTTGTAGGACCATAACCTAAATAATTTAAAAAACAAGTAATAATAAAAATATGGCTACAGCTATACCAGTAAAATATTATAACACATACGTTTTAAAAAAAATAAACAGACAGACTGGGCCTTCTAGAACTGAGTATGATTGGTATATTGAAGAATCTAGAATTAGAGGTGGCTATAACAACGTACAAACCGGGTTAGCTCCTAGAGCTTTTTTAGCTTCAGATGAAAACACCCAACAACTTTTAGCTAACTCCATTATATATTCTGGCGTTGTAAACTCTAGAACAGGTGTAAACCAAACAAATGTTTTTCCATCTGGTCAAGATATAACTAGAACTGTAGACCCATCAAAAGGTAGTATACAAAAACTATACGCTGAAGATACTAATTTAACTATATTTCAAGAAAGAAAAGTCAATAGAGCTTTAATAGATAAAGACGCTATATATACTCAAGAAGGTTTACCTGTGCAAACCACGTCTAATGTAGTTATCGGGGCTATACAACCTTACGCCGGTGAATTTGGAATTGCAAAAAATCCAGAGTCTTTTGCTGTATATGGTTACAGAAAGTACTTTACTGATGCAGCTCAAGGATCTGTTCTTAGGTTGTCTAGAGATGGTATAACAGAAATATCTAACTATGGTATGTATGACTTTTTTAGAGATCAGTTTGGTATATTAGAAGCTGGAAAAGCTATAGGTGGTTATGACATATACAATAAAGCGTATGTTTTGGCTTTACAAACCTCTACTTCAGGTTCACCGATAACCGTGACGTTTGATGAGCAAGTATTAGGCTGGACAAGCACATTGAGTTACATACCTAGACAGATGTTTAGTATACAAAATAACTTCTTCTCTACTAAAAACGGTTCTTTATATAAGCATTATGTTGAGTTTAATAACTCTGGTGGTGTTTTACCTAGAGCTAATTTTTATGGAGTTCAATATGATTCAACTGTTACTAGTATATTAAACACAAATCCTTCTCTAGTAAAGACATTTAAAACAGTTAATTATGAAGGTAACTTTAATTGGTCTATGGAGAGCTTTGTTACTAATGAAGATTCAGCAAATCCAATTGCAGTTTACAATTTACCAACAACTTTAGCTAGCATGGAGAGTAGTTTGTTTAAAAATGAATTTAAAAGAAAAGAAGATAAGTATTTTGCTAACTTAATAAATACTTCAGCAGCTACGGGTGGTGAGGTTATATATGGTAGATCAATATCTGGGGTTAAAGGATTTTTTGCAACAGTAAAGTTAAGAGCTACAAACACAGCTAGCTCAGGAACAAATGAGTTATTTGCGCTATCATCAAACTACTCTGAATCATCTTATTAAATAAAATTAAATGGAATTAACAGCAAGAAGATTAACTGAAAAAGACTATAATACTATCGTAGAATGGTGGAAGTCTTGGCCAGAGTGGGAACCTTTGTCACAAGAAATGTTACCTGAAAATGGTACAGGTGGAATAATAATAGAAAAAGAAGGTGAACCTATAGTAGCGGGTTTTTTATATGCAACAAATTCAAAAATAGCTTGGATGGAGTGGATAATATCAAATCCAAAATATATAATTAAAAAAGACAGAGAGCAAGCTATACTACTGTTAATAGATTCATTAGAGCAATGGGCTTATGATGGAGGTTTTAAATTAATACTTAGTATAGGTAGAAGCAAAAGTCTAATAGATAAACACAAGAAATTAGGGTATACGGTGGACGAAAATCCATCACACGAAATAATTAAAAAAATAAAATAATATGGCAGCAATAGCAGCAATTGGAGCTGGAGTTTCCCTTATAGGTGGAGCTGTGTCAGCAAATCAAGCGGACAAAGCAGGTAAAAGAGCCGGTAGGGCAGCGGCAAGAGCTCAACAAGAAATAGACAGAATAAAAGCTGAAAGAGTTCCCATAACAAATCCTTATGCAGGTAATAGTAATCTATCTAGTTTAGCTTCTAATTTAAGTGATATGATATCTAATCCTTTCGCTAGCATGTCTGTTGCCACTCAAGCCTCTGAAATACAAATGGAACAAGCTGATATGGCTTTGGCTAATTCTTTAGATACACTAGCAACGACAGGCGCGAGCGCTGGTGGTGCGACTGCTTTAGCGCAAGCAGCTTTAGCTAGTAAAAAAGGAGTATCAGCTAGTATAGAACAACAAGAAGTTGCTAACGAAAAACTAAGAGCGCAAGGTCAACAAAAAATGGAAATGCTTCAAATGAATGAAGAACAAAGAATACAAGGTATACAAATATCAGAAGGACAAAGAATGCAAACTCAAATGGCAGCTGGGGAACAATTTGTAATGCAAACAGAGGAAAACAGAAGTAACGCAGATTTAGCTAGAGCAGCTGGACAACAACAGCAAGCTATGGCAAATCAAGCTTCCGCTAATCAAGCAAAAGCTCAAGCGTGGGGTAGTGCTATATCAGGAGCGGTTGGTATGGCGTCGGCTGTTGGTACAGCTGGAGAGGGAACATTATTTAACCCATAATAAAAGTACAAAACATGAGTGCATACACTAATCCAACAATAATACAAGATTTATACGGTGCAAAAGCTTGGGCAGATGCATCTAGTCAAGTTTCAGCAGCTTTAGTATCTGGCTTTAAAGAAGTAGTAGATGCTAGAAATAAACAAGCTGACATAGTACAAAAGAAAAAAGAAATATATCAAAAATCATATATATCTGCAGAGCAAAAAGCTTTAGAAGCGTCAGAAGCTAACTTTATAAAATTAGAAAACGAAGGCGCTGATAAAGGTTTTATAGAGCAAGCAAGAGAGCAAGTTGAGTACGAAATGTATGGAGGTGTTTATGAATACAAAGGTTTTAAAAAAGACTATGGAATAGGTACCATAAAGATGGCTGCAGAGGTTAATTCAAATTTAGACTTAGACTCAGATACAAGAAAACAATACCAAAAGGCTATAGCAGGTCAACAAAAAACTTTTAATAACTTTGCTAAAGAAGCTGCAATACCATTAGCTGACAAAGATGATTTTGAAAAAGTAATTAGTGGTGAAGAAGGTTACTATTTATCTGGGACAGGAGCTGGACAATATACTAACTACTTAGTTGGTTCTAGTATATATAACAAACCTTTACCTAGTAACGTGGAAGTTACAAATAGAGCTTTTGAAAGAATACAAAACTCAAAAGGAGATTTTGAATCAATAATGAAGCTTTCATTTAAGATAAAAGCAGGAAGCCCAGAAGCGGCTTCTTATAGTGATGAAAGTAAATACCCTGTAGTTGACGGTTATATAAATGTTGATTGGAGCAGAAACCTATCTGACGGCAGTTGGGATGGTAATATTGCTAGACAAAATATAATACCTAAAATAGATTACAACGCACAGGCTAAAGAGTTTAATGTAGTAAAAAACGGGCAATTAAACAAGCAATATAAACATAAATTAGCAGGAACAAAAACAAAAGGAGATACCTTAGACCAAGTTAAATCTATGGAGTTTGTTAATGTAGAAGGAGCATTAAGCTCTATGAAAAATTTATTTAACGCTAAAGCAGGCACAATAACAAAAATGCTGCAAGGAAGTCCTACAGATCAACAAGATGCTTATAATTATTTAGAGTCCTTAGGTAGAGCTGGTATAGATTACGCTGATCAAATTAAATCTGGAAAATTCTCAGCAGAAGATGTTCAGCAAGAAATACTTGGATATATTAACGATGATTTTTTAACTCATTTTAACTTAGGTCAAGAAAGAGATCCTGCAACTGGAAAATTTGTTAATCAAAAAGTTAATGGATTAGAACTTCAAAAGAGAATGATAACGCAAGAGCAGATAGACGAACTTAAAGAAGCTGGCGTTGACGTAAGCAATGTTAAACCAGGTACAGAGCAATATTTTTACATAGAAGAAAGTGATGTTTCTAAACCAACTAGAAACCGAAATTATAACCCTAGTGGAAAGTTAACTGAAAAACAACAAGACAAAGTTGATTTTGCTGAAGACGTTGCTAATAACCCTGAAAAATTTAAAGTAATGAGAACAATACCTGGATCAGGTGGTAGAAAAATAAAATTAAATGATGATGGAACTTATAAAATTTATGATAAAGAGAGTAGTCCTGTTCCAGGAAGAACTAGCGTAACCAAAGAAGAGTTAATGAAAATTTATCCAATTAAGAAAAAATAAAATGGCAATAGATCCTATTTACATACACCCAATCTTAGGTGAACTAACACTTGCTGAGGTACAAGACAACGCTAATTACGAAGAAATGTCTTTAGAAGAATACGTAAGTGCTTTTAATTTAAAGATAAAGGAAAAAGAACCAGTAGGAACAGGTACGGTGTTAAGACCTGAAGAGGGAAAGCCAATAGTTGTTGCAGGAGAGAATGTACCTGTAGCAACGGAAATAAACGAGACATTCGCTTTGGAATCTCAGTTGGAAGATATTTTATCGGAATACGAAAAAGTTGAACCAGGAGGTATATTCGGTGACAAATACAATGGCACTAGAGCAGGTAAGATGCTTCTTGATGAAAGATATTCTAATATAAGAAGTAAGTTAAAGAAAGCATATCAAGGTTCTAATATGGACATAAATAAACCTATGTCTATTATAGATAAAAGCGAGGAAGAGGTGCAGGAGTTTTTAATGGATGCTTATCCAGGTGTTTTTATAGAGCAAACAGGTGTTAGAAATGCTTTAAACATAATACTACCAGGAACAGACAAACCAATAGAATTAGATTTACAGCCTTTTACTTTAGACGGTAGAGACGAAGCTGTAGATGTTTTAAAAAAATTAGATCAAGTTTACAACAGCCAAACAGACGAAGAACTTATTATTAACACTGTTGGTCAACTAGCTGATGTGCTAGATGAAACAAAAGACGATAGAGCTATAAACAAAGCTTTAGAATCTACAGGTTATAGCGTGTCTATAAATCAATCAAGTGGTTCTAGAAAAGATGGAACATATCAGCCTTATTCTTATAATGTTTTAAAAGATGGGGTTATTGTTCAAGAAAAGCTAGATGTTAATAAGTTAAGATCTTTTATGAAAGAAGGTCTAGGAGATGAAGGTTATGAATCTATAAAGAAAAGTAGTTACGAAGCAACTAGTAACTACTTAGAAACTAAGGCTAGAGAAGTCAAAGCCGAAGAAAAAATAATAAAATCTAATAAATCTTTAGATTTAGAGTATTTTAAAAACACGTATGCAGAAGATATAATAGCAAACGTAAACCAGGTTTTACCAGAAGGTTTTAGCGAGGAAGAGCAAGACCAAATAAGAGAGTACATGGAAAGCAACGCTATAGGCGAAATGGTTTATAATGCTAAGCTGGATAAAATGATTAAAGTGCCAGGTAAAATAGATGACGACATTATTAGAATGAGAAACTGGCGTGGTCTACCTGAAAATATTGTAAATAAAATAGAGCAAGCTGGAGGTGAGGATTTTATTAAAAAAATGTATATTGCTGGTATTAAAGAAGTAAAAAACCAAGAATTACTTGACAGATCTTCTACTATAGCAGAAAAAATAATGGCTAACTCTGGTGATCAAAACTTAATTAGATTAGGTCAAGGTGTTGCTAAAATTGAAAAAACAAAGTTTGACGAAAGAATAAAAGCTCAAGTTAAAGAACTTCCTAATATACAAAAAAAGTTTATTGATATATTAAGTGCAAAAGCTAAAGAAATTTCAAATAACTCACCAGAGGGAACTGAAATTAGTATAGAGTATACTCCAAGCGGTGAAGCTATATTCTCAGTTTCTAACGATAGAAATCTTAATTCTGAAGAGGGTAAAAAACTTAAACAGGCTCAGTCAGAAATGTACAAGCTACAAAATGATTTTGCAAATCTTCAAACAGATTACTCAGCTACTATAGAAAATATGCAGAGAGAAGTTTCGGAGTTTTACGCGGCTAACCCTGCTGATGCTGATGTTTTTAGAAACTCAATGAAAGAGTACGGTATAGGTGGTTTGTTAGCTAAAGATGTTAATGATGCTTTTGCTGGAATACTGTTAGCAGCACCCACTTTGGTTAACGCTGACTGGGCTGTAGAAGCACAAAGAAGATTAAACGCTAAAAATGAATATTTTGAAAAAATGGGTAGTTACGATGACGGTAACTTTGGTACTTATTTTTTTAGAACACTAGGCCAGCAGTCTGCTAATATTACTTTAGCTATAGCTACTGGTGGTATTGGTTCAGCAGCAGGCTTATCTTCCGCTATGACAGCTAATGCTATTGGTGGTTTATTTGGTTTGTCTTCAGGAGCTCAAACTTATCGTGATCTAAAAACACAACAACAAATAGTTGGAACAGCTGACAAGCAAGCTAAAATAGCTTTAAATGCTTATGAGAGTGGCATAATAGATTTATATACTTATACTAACACTATGAGAGATATAAACAAAACAAAAGCAATGAGCGAAATAAGCGATGCTCAAATTGTAAACTCTTCGTTAGCTAATGGTATAATCGAAGGTACTGTAACTAGGTTTTTAGGTACAGCTCCTAACACTATAAAACTTTTAAAAGACTTTAAATCACCCACGTCCTTAACAAGTATAGCTCAAAATTTATACGCAGGTAATTATCAAAAAGTAGCAAGTTTAATAGGTAAACCGTTGTTAGTTAGAGGTGCTGGTGAGCTTGCTGAAGAAGAGTTAATATATGGTGGTCAACAGTTTATAACAGAATATGGTATACTTGATAGAGAACTAGATCTTAGCGCTTGGGACGACACTGCTATGTCTACTATAATAACACTAGGTGTTTCTCAAAGCCCAGGTGTTGCTTATTCTGGTATGGTAAATTATAATGCTACTAAAAAGTTTGAGCAGAAAATAAACAAACTTAGAATAAACAACAATGAGCTTAGCACTTTAATACAAGATTCTAAATTAGATGATAAACAAAAAAAGCTGTTATTGTCTGACATGGCTTCAAATCTTCAAGAGCAAGGATTAGAACTAGACAGGTTAGGTGTAGATATTCTTGGTCGTGATGTTAACGATATAAAAAGATTAATAGGTACTGAGTTAATAAAGTCACAGCTTTTATCACAAGCAGGGGTTATGCCTGGTATGTCTGACGTTGACAAAGCTGAGGTTATAAATTCATATAAAGAGTCTTTAAGTAAGGAGCAAGCTAAAGTGTTTGAAACTCAATTAAATGTGTTAGACAGTCAAACTAAAGACATAAAAGAAAAACCAACCAGTACTAAAAAAGCTAAAGAAAGCTTAGGTGATTTATGGACTAATAACAATAAGTATTTAAGAAAGGTAAATAAAGATAACTATAAATCCAAATCTACTGAAGACCAAATAGTAGCTGTGATAAATCATGTAAGAGAGAGCGTTAGCAGAGAAAGTAAAAGAGCAGCAAAAGCAAATCCTGAGATTGTAGAGATTGTTGAAAACGAAACTATAAACGATAAGCCTTTAAACAATAAACAAAAAGAATCTAGATATAAAGAGCTTGGAGATCAAATGGCTTTAGACAGATCAAGAGCTATTTCCGTGGCTGAAGGTGTAAGTGCTAAAGCTAGTGATATATTTGCAGATATAAAAAGTGTAAAATTTGTAGAATATACTACAGAAGAAGAACTAAAAGAAGCACTTGAAAATCAAGGTGTAGATGTTAATTCTGAAGAGTATAAAAACGCTGTTTCTAAATTCAACAATGGTGAAACTTATGGCGCTGTAATGGGTAACACTATAATAACACAAGATAAAGATCAAGCAGCAAAAGATTTAGATAAAGGCCAAATTAAAGCTGGAACAGTTATACTACATGAGTTTTCTCATATAGTTGATGATGCTCGTATAAAACCTGAAAACAGAAAGTTATACGCTGAAAACTTAGCCGCGGCAGCTGCTAAAACAAACAATAAAGCTATAGAAGCTGTAGATAAAAGCGTTAGAAACATGCTTGACAATCTATATGCTGATGAAAACTTGACTTTTGAGAATAGTGAAAAGTACAGAGATGAATATACTAAGTATATGCAAGAGTATCTGTATGCTTATGAAGATGAAGTACAGATAGAGCAAGAAGATAGTTTTATGACTAGAGTGTTTAACAACACTAACCCTAACAAACTTAACACTCCAGAAAAAGCTTTAAGCTATTTAGCTGCTAATAACGCGGCATTTAGAGCTGGTAAGGTAAGTAAAAAAACCAAAAAAGCTTTACAAGAATTTGAGGGTAAAGACACTAAGTTTTCAGATAAATCTACAGTAAACAAATTAGCTGTTGAATATAAAAATGATCCTAACTCCTTTAACACAGGTGATAAATATTTTGACTTCTTTACTCAATATCAATCAGTAGCTTTAGATGCCATGGGTTACAATGTTGCTAAAGGTGATATACTAGCTGATGAAGCATCTCAGTTTGTAGCTACAGAATTTGAAAGCGTTATAAAAAATTATAAACCTGTAGATAAAGATGGTAATAAACAAGCTTTTACTACATACGTATTTAACGTATTTAAAGCGGGTAGAGCAAACAAGTTTTACAAACAAGAGTTTGCACCTAAAGATTTCAAACAAACTAGAATAGGTGTAGGCTTTGATATAGCTGCGCAAGATTCTAACGAGACGCTAGAAGAAAGAGAAGCTAGAGAAGCTAAAGAAACAGTATCTAAAATAGATCCTAGGAAGTTTAAAATTGTAAGTCCAGATATTAAAAAGCTTGAAAACTTAGTTAATATATCTCAAAGTGATATAGCTCCTTTTAACGCTGACTTTAAATCTATAAGTAGTAAATTTGGAACTAAAATTGCTTCGTCTATTTATAACATATCAGAAGGTAAGCTTGATAAAAACGCAAACTTAACTTACGCTAAAAAAATAATAAACGGTATACCTGAAAGCTCTGAAGCAGGTAGAATACAAGACGACTTTAGAAACGATCAAGAGGTTAGAAAGTTTATAAAACTATTACCACCTACAAATGTAACTTCAAAAGAATCTGAGGTTGGGACTAAAGGAGAAAAAATTCTTGTATCTAAAGACGTTCAAGGTAGATCTATAGGTTTAAAAGGTAGAGTATTAAATTATTTTTACGCTGACAAAACGGGTGAAAGATCATCTGGATTAAGCAGTCAACCTTTTATAAGAAGATTAAAACCTGAATTTACAGGTAATATTTCTACTCAAACTATTAAAGATCTTCAAGAAGCTATGGGTATTACTCCTGCTGGAGAACTAAATAGGTATGATAGAAACATAGGTACTTTTTTAAGTGGTATAGCTAAACTTAAAGGTTCTATAGTAGCTAACACTATAGCTAGAGACAAAGCCTCTAAGTTAAATCAAAAATCCTCTAGATCACCTAAACAAATACAAGCAGACATAGGTGCTGGTAGATCTGATATTCAGTTTAGTGAAAAGGTAAAAGGCATACTAGCTAACCCAGTATTTAAACTAGAGACAAGAGGTGTTGATGGTTTACTTAAAGCATATGGTATAGATGGTACTTTTAAATTTAAAACAAGAGAAGACGTAGATAAATATGTAGCTGAAGTTAAAAAGAATTTACTACCTTTAATGCCAAGAGCATTTTGGTTTGGAAAAGGTGGTGGAACTGTGTTTACCCCAACATCTAAAGTTTTAGGTAAAAATGAAAAATCTTTATATTATGATTATTATGTAGATCAGATGAAAGCTTTAGGTAATTTAGATCTTAATCCTAATCAAAAGTATGGAGCGCCTATAAAAGGTGTTAGTGATTTTTCAGTGTCTGGTTACGACACGCTTTTTAAGACAAAAGAAATTATAAAAGCAAAAGTTAAATCAGGTGATATAGCTGCTTTTAATAGAAAAGTGGGTAAAATCCATCAAGCTATGTGGTATAGATTTAATAAAGCTATACAGTCAAACAAGGAAAATGCTAAAGTAATAGGTAATTATCTAAAAATAACAGGTAGTGACACTGGACACTGGCACAAACTTGGAGCTCAATTTGTGGGTTACTCTAATAAAATTACAGGTAGCAGATTTGAATACGAGCATGCTATGCCTGCTACATCCGCTTATTTGTATTTATTAGATGTTTCATTATCTAAAAGTGCTTTTGAAAGTGCTTATGATTTTGTTATAGATAACTACAAGTTAATATCATTAGATAAAGCTATGGATAAAAAGCTTATAGCTGTAGGTCTTCGTAGTGAAATGCCAATTGGTTGGAACTTATTAAACAACAAATGGTACGATAGATATTTTAGCGAACTAGTAGCTACTGTTGATGGAGGTATAGATCCAAGAGGATTAATAAGCATTGATGGTACTAATTTTCAAGATAAATATAATATAAATGCAGATGGTAGTCCTTACATTAGAGGCACGTTTAAACCAGAAGCTAAATCACAAGTTAAAAAAGATAACATAGCTGACAAAGCTATGAAAAATGCTAGAAGTCCTAAGTACTCTGAGAAAATTAAAAAAGCTAGAGTGTTTGATTTTGATGATACATTAGCTCAAACAAAAAGTAACGTTTTATATACTATGCCTGATGGCACAAAAGGTAAAATAGATGCTGGTACGTTTGCTAAAGACGCTGGTAGAATGGAAGCAGAAGGAGCTGTATGGGATTTTTCTGAGTTTAGCAAAGTCATGAATGGTAAGAAAGGACCGCTATTCGATGTAGCAAAAAAGATACAAGATGCTAGAGGATCTGAAGATATATTTGTATTAACAGCCAGACCACAAGACGCAGCTGGCCCTATTAAAGAGTTTTTAGGAAGCTTAGGTTTAAACATACCTTTAAAAAACATAACTGGATTAGCAGATGGTAGGCCTCAAGCGAAAGCAGATTGGATGCTAGGTAAGTTCGCTGAAGGGTATAATGATTTTTATTTTACAGACGATCATCTAGGCAATGTTAAAGCCGTTAAAGATGTGTTAAGTGTTTTAGATGTTAAATCTAAAGTACAACAAGCTAGAATAAAGTTTAGCGAAAAGCTTAGTGACGAATTTAACTCTATGATAGAAAGAAACAAAGGTGTTGATGCTAAAGCTACTTTTTCAGATGCACTAGCTAGAAGAAGAGGTCAAAAGCAAAAACGTTTTTCTTTCTTTATACCACCGTCAGCTGATGACTTTAGAGGTTTAACAATGTACACGTTTGCTGGAAAAGGTAAACAAGGTGAAGCTGATCAAGAGTTTTTTGATAAAGCATTAATAAAACCCTACATGAGAGGAGTTGGAGCTGTAGAGCAAGCAAAGCAAAGGATAACGAATGATTACAGAGCTTTAATAAAAAAGTATCCAAAAATAAAAAAGAAACTAAGAAAGAAATTTGAAGGCACAAAGTATACGACAGATGAAGCTGTGAGAATATTTTTATGGGACAGAGCTGGGTTTACTATACCAGGTTTAAGTAAAACAGATCAAGCAAAGATTGTAAACTTAGTATCTAAAAATGAATCTATGGTGCAGTTTGCCGATGGAGTTGAACTAGTAACTAGATTAGATACTTTTGTAGAGCCAAATGAATTTTGGGACGCTAGCACTATAATAGGTGATTTAAGTAGAGTTGGTAGAGATGTTAATAGAAAAGAATACTTAAGCGAATTTATAGAAAACGTAGATATAATATTTTCACCAAAGAACTTAAACAAAGTACAAGCAGTATATGGATTTAGAGTAAGGGAAGCTTTAGAAGATTCTATACGTAGAATGAAGAGTGGTAATAATAAAACTAGTGGTGGTGGAAGATTAGTTGAGTCGTGGAATAATTGGGTTAACAACTCTGTTGGTGCTATAATGTTTTTCAACAGAAGATCAGCACTGTTACAGTTAATGTCTTCTGCTAACTTTATTAACTGGTCAGACAACAACCCAGCACAAGCTGCTTTAGCTTTAGCAAATCAACCTCAGTATTGGAAAGATGTTATAAGGTTATTTAACTCAGATAAACTAAAACAAAGAAGATCTGGATTAGAAGGTGATATACAAGAAGCTGAAATTGCTCAAGCATCTAGAAAAGGTGGAATGACAGGTGTTATATCTTACTTGCTTAAAATAGGTTTCACACCAACACAAATAGCGGATAGTATAGCTATATCTACAGGTGGTGCAACTTTTTATAGAAATAGAATTAATACTTATAAAAAGCAAGGCTTTGAAGCAGATGAAGCGGAAGCAAAAGCTTTTGAAGACTTTAGTGCTATATCGGATGAGACACAACAGTCTGCAGATCCAATGCTTATATCGGGTCAACAGTCTAGTGTTTTAGGTAGATTAGTTTTAGCTTTTCAAAATACACCTATGCAGTATACTAGGTTAATTAAAAAAGCTGGTCAAGATCTTATAAACGGAAGAGGTAGTAAAAAACAAAATATATCTAAAATACTATACTACGGAGCTATACAAAACTTTATATTTAACGCATTACAAAACGCGTTGTTTGCTTTAGTGCCAGGATTCGATGATGAAGACGAAGATTTTGCAACAGATAAAGAAAAAGAAAAATACGACGAAAAGAAAATTAGAAGTGAGGAAAATAAAATAGCTAGAATAGCTAATGGTATGGTTGATTCAATTGTTCGTGGATCTGGTTTAGCAGGTGCAGTTGCTGTTACTATTAAAAACACCATAAGAGAGTTTATTGAGTTTCAAGAAAAACCTCAGTTTTCTAGAGAAAACGCAGACATAATACTAGCAGCTCTTCAGATATCACCACCTATAGGCTCTAAAGCTAGAAAAATAAACGCAGCGCTACAAACCTTGCAATACGAGAAAGATGTTATAAATGAAAGAGGTTTTGATGTTATGATAGATGGTAAGTTTCAGTTAAGCCCTACATACAATATGATAGGTTCATTATCAGCTGCAACACTTAATTTACCTTTAGATAGAGCTGTAGATGAAATTAATTCTATAACAGAAGCTTTAGATACTAGAAATACACAATGGCAAAGAATAGCATTAGGTTTAGGTTGGAGATCATGGGATACAGGTGTTAAAATCGAAGAGCATGATTTAATAAAAACAAAAGCTAAAGCGGCTAGAAAAGAAGCTGGTAAAATAAAAGCTAAAGAAACTAGAAAAATAAACAAGCAAAAAACAAAAGAGTATAAAGCTTACAGATTATTAGTTTTAGAATCGGTTCCAGATAGTGTTCTTGAAATGATTTACTCAGAAGAAAGAAAAACAGGTAAACCATACCCTGCTTTTAAACTTCAAAAAATATATGATAAATATTCAGATTTAAAATGAGAACAATAGACAAAATAATAATACATTGCTCTGCTACACAGGAAGGTAGAAATTTAGATGCTGCTGAAATAAATAGATGGCACTTAAAAAGAGGATGGAGTGGAATAGGTTACCATTACGTAGTTTTACTAGATGGAACTATAGAGTATGGTCGCTCTATATACAAACAAGGTGCTCATGTTAAAAATGAAAATAAAGGTTCTATAGGTATTTGTTATATTGGAGGCGTTGAATCAGAACGTGGTTCTAATGGCAAATGGATAGCTAAAGATACTAGAACACCTGAACAAAAAGAAAGCTTACTATTGCTTCTTAAAACATTAAAAAAAATGCATGCTAACGCTACTATACATGGGCACAACGAATTTGCTGCAAAAAGCTGCCCATGCTTTGACGCTTATAAAGAATATTGTAACATATAAAACTAAAAAAATGATAGATAGAATAATAGGAGGACCCGCTAAAAAGAAAACAACATGCTGGAAAGGCTACAGTAATATTGTTAACGGAAAACCACAGTTTAAAAAGAAAGGTGATAAAATGGTTCCTGATTGTAAACCTACTAAAAAGAAAAAGTAATGGCTACAGACAAGAAAACGTTAGCTTGTAACAAACCAAGAAGAACACCTAGTCACAAGACTAAGTCACATATAGTTAAAGCATGTGAAAATGGTAGAGAAAAAATAATTAGGTTTGGTCAACAAGGAGTAAGTACAGCTGGTAAGAAAACAGATTCTAAATCAAAAGCTAGAAGAGCTAGTTTTAAAGCTCGCCACGGAAAAAACATAGCTAAAGGTAAAATGAGCGCAGCTTACTGGGCTAATAAAGTTAAATGGTAATGAGAGACAAATTAAGAAATATTAAACCTTTTCATTTTGGGCCAGCACAGACGCCTCAAGATGATTACAAGTTTGCTACAGAAGATCCACCTGCTACTATAAGTATGCCTACCCCAGACGACAGTGTTTTTAAGCAGCTAGGAACCTTACTTAGTAATCCATTCGATGGAGTAAGAGCTTTGGTTAACCAAACAAGAGGAGGGATACGTGAATCACTTGGCATGAGAGATGAAGGGGATAGAGATGGAGTTTACGGTAGTCTTTCTAGTTTAAGAAGAGCAAATGAATCCAAAAATGAAGAGGTCAAAAGTGAGTTAAAAAGAAGCTCAGCTTTTAATACAGCATCTCAAATAGGTGCATTGGCAAGTGGAGCGGTATTAACGGCGTCAACAGTAAACGATTTAATACAAGGAGATCCTAAAGCAGCACTTTTAAAGAAAGCTAAAGTAGTCAAGCCCATTTACAACGCGGTTAAAAAAGTTAGTAATAATCCAACTAAATCTTTATTAGGTTTATATTATGGATACAAAGGAGTTAAAACAGCAAAAAATATTAAAGATCAAAATCAATAAAACAATGAAAAAACTAATAGATAAATTACAGCACTTCTGGAATAAATTATTATATAAATTAATGTTTAAAAAATATAGATAATGGATGCAGGCCAGATAAAGTTATACGTTATAAACGCCTCTACTCTTGGGGTAACTACATTTACAACATTAGAGATGGGTTTAAAAATATTACTATTAGTAGTCACTATAGGTTACACCATAGACAAATGGTTAAAGCTTAGAAAAGAAAGGAACAAAAAAAAATAGGCGTACCATACCTAAAGTTCCTGTAACCAGAAAGGGCCCTCATTACGAGAGCCCTTTTTTGATATGTATAGATTATTGAATTTTTTATACCTATTAGTTATTGTATGTATAAAAAAGTCATAACTTTTAGCCTTTAGTAAACATATATGCTTACTTTTGCTTCATATTGTAAACGTATACGCTTACTATCCATCACAAGCTAAACAATCTTCACTCATTGCTTGTTGCGCTATATCACCACGTAAAACAGATTCAGTTCTAGTGTAGTATAAGGTTTTAACTCCTTTTTTCCAAGCCTCAAAGTGTACTTTGTTAAGCCATTTAGGTGTTGCAACACTTGGAAAAGCTAAGTTTAAGCTAACTGATTGATCTACGTACTGCTGCCTTAGTCCGGCTTGGGTAACGAGTTCCAGCTGATTGATCTCTTTAAATGTTTTAAAAACTTCTTTAGATGGTATGTCATGCCCCATTGTAATATCGTCAAGTTCAGATAAGCCTTGAACGCTACCACCGTCAGCCAGGATCTTGTTCCATATTTCTTCATTGTTTAGTTTATGTTTTCTTAGTAGTTTAATTAATGTTGGGTTTTTCCTAATGAAAGTCCCCTTCGCACTCTGCTCTGTAAAAACATTTGCAGCCCACGGCTCAATACCTGGAGAAACATTGCCACTAAGCTTACTATTAGAAACAGTAGGAGCAATAGCACGGAGATGAGTATTACGCATACCGGTACCAACACACCATAAAGGCTCTCCATAAATTTCAGCAAGATCTCTTGAGGCTCTTTCACTTTCGATTTTAATCTGTGAAAATATTTTCCTAGTTTCAAACTGAGCAAGTAAGCCTTCAAAAGGAATACCTTTTTCTTGGAGATACGTGTGCCATCCGAGTACACCCAACCCAAGCGCTCGTCCTTTTTGAGCAGAACGAACGGCATTTTCAAAACCTCTAAGTCCTTTTGCTCTTTGTATAAATTCCTCCATAACCCCATCAAGAAACCACGTAGCGTGGTATATAAGATTAGTGTCTTTCCATTCTTCATATTTAGCTAAGTTTAATGATGATAAACAGCATACAAAACTGTGATTCTCATCTGTTGTTAATGTTATCTCTGAGCATATGTTAGTCATATGTACTTTCAATCCATTATCTTTATATGCTTTTGGATTTGCTTTGTTAACATTTCCTTTAAACATAATATACGGTTCTCCAGTTGCTTTTCGCTTTCTAAGTAATTTACTCCATCTAGATCTTGCCTCCTTATCTCCTTGT
>Ga0209199_1001339_pt1 | contig 29945 bp, 28 predicted proteins | sample COGITO_mtgs_1105_7_FD_184805 | JGI IMG/M metagenome (GOLD analysis project Ga0209199, IMG submission 184805) | Pelagic marine microbial communities from North Sea - COGITO_mtgs_110523 (SPAdes) (version 2) | ecosystem: Environmental > Aquatic > Marine > Epipelagic ...
TACCGGTATCCTTTACATAGATGCGAACGTGCCCATCAGGCATATCCTGAGTACCAACTTTAATTTGACCATCAATTTTGTTGTACTTGGCCGCGTTCGAAAGAAAATTAAAAAGTATCTGACTTAACCGCGCTGATTCAACGGATACATCTTTGGTCGATTGAAAATTACGTGTCACGATAACCTAGTTTTTTCGATCAGATGTTTGATGAAAGAAAGCGTTTGCATGACGACCACGCTTGGCGAGGCCTTATCAATATCAAGATCAATTTGCCCAGCTTCGATCGTTGAATGATTAAGAATATCACCAATCAGGCCATTTAACTGTTTTTCAGCCGACGAGATAATTCGAAGGGTTTTGTTCCGCTTTTCGACCTCGTCTGCGTTGAGACCCATTTCAGGCGCTTCGGTAAAACCAATAATACCATTTAACGGGGTTCTGATCTCATGGCTCATACATGCCAGTAATTTTGATTTAGCGCGAGACGCGCTTTGCGCCTCATTTTTGTCCGCAACAATTCAGCCGTTTTGAGTTAAACAGCATCTTAGAGAGAATTATTCAGCGTTCGTAATTCCAACTCGTCTATGACCATCGCTGCCAGGTCTTCCATGACCTGTTATTGCTGAGGTGTAAGTTTGCGCTGCTGCGTATCGATGGCACACAGTGTGCCTAAATTAAATCCATCTGATATGCGAAGCGGTGCGCATGCATAAAAACGAATGGGGCTTTACCAGATAAAACCTTTTATGTGTTATCTGGTAAAGCCGCAAACTTTATTGTTTTTGATGGCGAAAGCACCCCACTGGATCACGCTATTTCTAAAGTTGAGATTTGATGTGGGAGAGGTAAGCTATTCACGTACATAAACAGGAGATTCTATGTCACGTAACTTTCAAATTCTCGCAGCTTTTTTCGGTGTTTTTTACTGACACTGTCACCCAACACGGCAAATGCATTAGACGGTTACTCATCCAGTGAAGAAGCAAAGTTTATGGATTGGTATACGGGTGCCAAAAGCGCATCTGAGAGCACATGTTCATGAACCCTTAAAAAAGTGGCATAAACCGTTCCGGCAGCAACTTTAGTGTCTTATATCTCAAGCGCCAGTTCCGGTCAGTCTTTGTCGCTCACAAGTTTAGCAACAACAAGCGCGACGATGACGGCAACGACTGTCGCGCAATTTCTAGCGACGTGCGGTAACTAACACGCAACATCGGGGGTAGCGGTCCGATGCGATGTTTTCAATTTTTTTTAAAAATGGTCGGGGAGACAGGATTCGAACCTGCGACCCTCTGTTCCCAAAACAGATAGTACGTCAACTCAGATTATTTCAGCATCTATCACTTAGTATCATTTATATATTATAATCAGATGTTTATCGATTTTAAATGCAATCTATTCATTGCAAATGATCTTATTCAATATAAAATAATCTTACCTACATTGCCTACAAAAATTACCTACGAGGTGAATAATGATTAAGTCGCCACCTAAAATGGGTATCACTAGCACGTACCTTGAGAGTGTCAGCTGGTCGAAGATTAATCGTCATAAAGATATACGAGATACCTTGGTGAGATTTCTAATTTGTCGAATTAGCCGTACGGGCCATTTCGGCTGGGTGGTAAACTTCAACTATAATAAGAAACGCTATACGCAGACGATTGGCAGTTGGCCTGATTTGACGCCAGAGAAGGCCCGTGAAGCTGCCATCAAGTTTAAGAATAACGTCAAGGACGAGCGACATGTTGCGCCGAAAAAGCATATAGTTGCTAATATACTCGATGTCTACGTGCCGACACTTAGTGGCAACAGTCGTGGCAGCAATCAAGCCCAACGGTTGAATAAATGGGTCCGCCCAGAATGGGGCAGCAGACAGATGCAGTCGATTAAGAATAATGATGTCGAGAACTTAAAGGCGAAGGTCATAGCCAGCGGAAAAGCACGAGGATATGCGGGGACCACTGAAGCGAACCGTGTCCTTGAAGAGGTCCGTACATTTTTTCGGTGGGCGGCAGGCGAAAAGAAGACTGCCAAAACACCATCAGAGTTCATTTGTGTCAGCCACAACCCAGTCCACCCTATGGATTTCGAGAAAGAGACGGAGCGTGAGCGCATTCTGAATACGGCTGAGATACGGGCTATGTGGTTGGCGGTTGATAAAATCGGCTGGCCTGTAGCACCTATTTATAAACTCGCCCTTCTAACCGGAAAGCGCAAAGATGAGATCCAGGGTATGCGGTGGGATGAGTTTGATATGGAACGCTGCCTTTGGACTATCCCGGCCGCTAGGACTAAGACAAGTAAGTCAGACGTAAACCCCCTATCCGATCAAGCTGCAGCTATTATTGAGAGCCTTCCGAAGATTGCGGGCTCTCCTTTTGTGTTTCCTATGAACGCCGACAAGAATCGCCCGCGTAATCTATTTAGTCGTGTGAATGCTCGTGTGTTGGAATTGTCGGAAACTGAGGGTTGGTCAATGCATGATCTGCGCCGAACAATGCGAAGCTATGCAGGCGAGCTAGATATTGACCCTGAGACTGCCGAGCGCATTTTGAACCACACCCAGGACAAAATACGCCGTACCTATGATCGATTTGATTATATCAACTTCAAGCGTGACGCACTTCAAAGGTGGGCTGATAAGGTCAATCAGATTATCGCAGGCCCATTTGAGGCCGGAACGGTCGTGCCGATGCACGAAAAGGTGATGGGGTGAGTGCTCAGGAGTTTATGGATGGTCTTGCAGATCGATATGACGAGGCTGAATTCAGGGGGGACGGAGAAGAAATGCGATCTCTTCTTCAGTCCATCTTGTTGATCAGTTTACGTGAAGATATAGGCATCCCATCCAATATTTATGAAAGCGTAAAAACGGCTTTCATAGAGATAGGAAACAGTCAAAGAGAAACTAGTCTGTTAGTGCGAGGTATTCCAAAGGGAAATAAAAAGCCGCCAATGGTACGGAAGCTGTATGAGGAGCAGGCTATTTTAGCGGTACAGATATATTCCGCGTTGGCTAGAGGTAATAAAAAAGATGATTTGGAAATTGGAAGTATGTTTAACCGTGATGCCTCGGCAATCGGAAAATGGCGGCGTGACTTTAAAGCTATAGTTAGATCACCCCACGCAGCAGATGGCCTTTTGCAAGGGTATGCTGATGATGCTGAATTGGAAGCAATGCTTCAGCGGATAGCCAAGTCATATAACGCACAGAAAAATAAAATATAATTTGTCCAGGCGATCGATCGATGTCCTTCGCCTCGGCGATGAAGCTCAACACATCTAACGTCATGTCATACCCTTTTAAGGAGAGACATGATGACTGATCCAATCCAAGAAAATGAAGATGTTCTTATCAATCGCAGAGAAGTCTGTGCGATGCTTGGGTGTTCCCTTCCCACCTCATACAGATATGAAAAGGCCGGCAATTTTCCAGGAGGACTTCAATTGGGCCCAGGAAAAACTTTCTGGAGAAAAAACACGGTCCTTAAATTTCTTGATGAACGTGAGGCAAATTACAAAACTGAACGTGCCGCTGCACTAGAGTTGCGCCGCTTAATATTAAAGCAGGCCGCATCATGAAAATTGTAAAGAAAACGATTTTCGAGGTTAAGGGTAAGCCGGTGCTTGGTATGGCGGTGAAAGTCCGAAATCGCGACTTCACTCTTGTTGATTACCGGCCTCGAATTACTCGGCGAGGACAGGCTAGTTATATTTTTAAATGGGAAGGCATCTGCGATACGTGCGAGAGGCCGTTTACTTATGAAACCACAAGGCAGGTTGATGCGCTGGCAAACTGCAAACTTCATAGGTATTGAGAATGGAAGCCTCAAACGTAACTTTGCCCACACTTCGACCTGACCTCGACGCCATGTCGGCTTTCCTTGAGGTGATATTCGGCGATGTCATGACCGACGGCATGATTGAGATCGCGTACACTCTGCCCGACAGCAAGGCGCCCAAACAAGCGCGTATGTTCCCCGTCGCTGACTTTGATGCCGCGGCTGCATTCGCCGCCAGGATCAACGAAAAGCCCGGTCAAAATGTTTACGTTGGCCCTGCCCTGCGTCGGCCCGATATGGAAAACCAGCGATCAGCCGACAAGGACATTATCCAGATGCCCGTGCTGTTCGCTGACTTCGATGAAGACGGGTCAGCCGAGAAGGCACGGGATCGACTGAAGGATGCCGGTCTGCTGGCACCGTTGACTACTATCACCGGTCGGCACCCACACACCCGAGCGCATTTCTATTGGAAACTCGACGATCCGATCGCCGACCAGGGGGTATTCAAGGCCACACAATCTCATATCGCCAAGGCTCTGGGCGCAGACCCAGCATGCAAGAACCCATCACGGCTCATGAGACTACCTGGCACGGTGGCATGGGCGAAGAAGGACGGTCGTCAGAATGAGGTGACCGAACTGAAGAAACCCAAGGGCCGGCGGCAGAGGTTTGATGCAGCCGAGATCTCACGGCTGGAGGCTGACGCGAAGGCTGACGTCGCCGAGATACCTCCGGCACCAACCCCGAAGCCTATTGACACCAAGCTGCATGTCAGTGAACTCGACAACCGGAACGCCGACAACATTACGAAGATGCTAGAGGGTGACAACTGGCACACCAACATGGTGGCCGCAGTCGCCCGCATGGTGGCCAAGGGCGACCAGGACACATCACATTCCAAACGACCACCCTGCCCGGCTACACGGCGCAGGAGACAGCCAACGAGGTGCAGGTGGCCATCAATGGGGCCCGGGCGAAGGGGTTCGACAAGCAACTAGTGACACCCGCAGCGCTGACGGGGCCATTCCTTACGCTGGATGAGTTGCTGGATCTGCCGCCACCAGAGTTTCTTATCGATGGCGTGCTGGTCGATCAGGGCGTCGGGTTCCTGGCTGGCGCATCACAGTCGCTTAAATCATTCCTGGCAACCTACTTCGCCGCCAGTATTGCCAACGGCGTGCCGATCGGTGACCGAGCAACAAAGCAGAGCGGCGTCCTATATACCGCCCTGGAGGGGTTCTCAGGGATTGGCTGGCGATACCTCGCAGCAATGCAGCACCACAATCTGCACACGCCGATCCTATTCAACCGACAGATTGACCTGACCAGGCCTGAGAGTGTCGATGACATTTGCCGTAATGTAGAGCAGATCGATAACCTAAAACTGATCATCATCGACACCTTTAGTAAGAGTAAATCAGGTGCCGATGAGAACTCGGCCAGTGATATGGAGCCGGTCGTCGAGCAATCTTATAGGTTGGCCGACAAGATCGGCGGCATGGTTCTGCTTGTTCACCACCTTGGCAAAGACGAAAAGAAAGGAATGCGGGGGTCGTCATCACTTCATGCCGGTGTCGATAACGTCCTGCTCCTTAAACGGCCAGGCATGGGTATGGATCTCAGCCTGCTCGTCAAAAAGGTGAAGGATGGCGAGGACGGGTTTTACGTTCACTTCAATGCAAAGCCTATCGAAGCCGCACACCCGGCGACCGGCGAGCTTCGCGATACTCTGGTCGTTGAGGCAGTTGAACAGCAATTACCGGGGCCACGCCGGTTGCGGTTAATCCTTGAGCAGGAGCCGGGATTAACGAGGGCTGAGATACGAAAAATGTCTCTGGACATGTCTCTGGGGGTAAATTCGGACAATGTCTCTGATGCGTCTCTGATGCAGGCCGTTACCCGAGGGTTTGCAGAAGAGAAGATCATAAAAGACCAGCAAGGCCGCTACTTTCTAGCCGACGGTGGTGATGAATGAACGACAGACATGTATGTCTCTAACATGTCTCTCTGATGCCTCCCGACACAGAGACATGTGGGGGCCTCTATAAGAGGCCCCATGTCTCTGGGGCATTGAGGTTAAGGTGATTTTTTAGAGTGATTACTGTTTCAAAAACACGGCTCATATCCGCTATGCCTATAATAAACAAAGGGCACTTAGATAACGAATGGCAACTAGTTTAGTTTCGATATGGGCATACATGATCATTTTCGTTGCTGTGGATATTGATCTCTAATCTATGCCGGCAAAGTGAGCCCATCTGTTGTAAGAGCATGTGTTTGTTAGGCAGAACCCCCTTGTAAAATATACATTATTCAGGGCTATTTCGGCTACGTAGGTAACGCTAGTAGGTAATAATTACGAAACTGGCGCCCAGAAAAAAGCCTCCCGCCCAGCCGACCCCCACCTTTCCCTCCCCCCGGGGGCCAAGAGCGTATAGGGGGGTGCCACGCAATATTTTCGAGATTTCCCTAGATGAGGTCGAGGAAATGCTAGAGAACGAAGTCGATCAGGATGAACGGCAAGAGCTTGAAGAGGCAATAGGCTATTAGGATCTCCTGATGCAGCTGCAATGCTGAAGCAGTTAAAAGCAGCTTCTTCATCCTTGTCGACCCCTTTAGTATTCTGCAGGATTTTTGCGCGGTCCGTCACCCAAGCCTTAAGGCTTCGTAGATAGAGAGATTCTTATATGCCTTAAAGCGATTCGAGATGACGCTTATGCCTTAAGGATACGGTTTCCAAGGGGATATATAGGCGTGGAATAAAGCCTTAAGGCCCCGGGAAGCCTTAAGGCTTCCCGGGCACTTCCAAGGCACACTCAATGCACATCCGAAGCCTTAAGGCCAATGGGCAAGAAACCACTCTAGTAATATAAAGTGAGATGAGACCTATTAAATATAAGGCGCTACCATAATCCTTAATGGGCATCACTCAGGCCAAGGGAGTGACCATGTCTTCACATTCGTGAAGAATTTCATAGCTTCAAGCACACCTTCCTTCACACCATTGCCAGAATCTTTAATACCCCCGAACGGCGACATTTCGATCCGATACCCTGGTGCTTCCCAAATATTGACTGTTCCAACATCCAGCCCTTCAATGAAAGCAGTAATTCGATGCAAGTCATTCGTACATACGCCCGCAGAAAGACCAAATGGCGTGGAATTTGAGATGTCCATAAGTTCTGCATCGTCATTTGGCACCCGAACGATGGGCACAATTGGTCCAAAAGTTTCTTCAAAAACCAACTCACTCGCGTGCGGCACATGGTCGACGACAATTGGTGGCAACAAAGCGCCTTGGCGGCCAGGATTATAAAGAATCTTGGCGCCTTGCTTTTCGGCCTCATAAACTCGTTGCTCGAATGTCGCGGCTGCCTCTTCGTGTATCACGCAGCCGAGTTGCGTCTCTGGATCTTCAGGGTCACCAAACTTGATCGCCTTAGCCCGTTCCAACACCATTGGCACGAATGCTTCGGCAACATCTTCCTGTACCAGAATACGTTTCACTGCAGTGCATCTCTGCCCTGAGTTGCCTGTAGCACCCGCAACCGCGATTGCCGCTGCTTTTTCGAGGTCAGCATTGTTCAAGTCATTAAGAATGATCAATGGATCGTTGCCGCCGAGCTCAAGCGCCGATCGTTTGTATCCAGCTTTATCGGCGATCATTTTCCCGACCTTCACGCCCCCCGTGAAGGTGATGACATCGATATGTTCGTTTGTGATCATCTCGTCGCCAATATCTTGCGGCCAGCCTGTGACGATCTGGAACATTTCAGGTGGGAGACCGGCTTCGTATAAAATGTCAGCCAGCGTAATCGCAGTTAGCGGTGTCAGTTCTGTCGGCTTACATACCATGCAGTTATTTGTCGCAATGGACGGTGCAATCTTGTGCGCCACCATGTTCAACGGATGGTTAAAAGGCGTAATGGCGGAGATTGTATTGAGCGGCCCCCGTTTCGTGAAAATCTTGCGCGCTTTGCCATGGGGTGTCAGGTCGCAGGAAAAAATCTGACCATCATCCAGAATTGCCAATTGGCCCGCCAACATAAAGACATCATAAGATCGGCCTGTTTCATAAAGTGCATGTTGATTGCAGATACCAAGTTCCAAAGTCAGGACTTTGGCAATTTGTTCGCGACGCTCCTTGATTAATTCTGCCGCTCTAAACAAGATTTGCTGACGTTCGTAGCGCGTTAGCTTCGGTTTGTATTTTGCAGCAATCTCAAATGCTTCTCGTGCATGTTCAGCGTTACCCGCTGGTACTGTGCCAATAACTTCATTGGTGTAGGGGTAACGGACTTCAATCACATCATCGGCATCGACTTTTCGCCCACCGATGCGCATAGATTCTTTGATAATTGGGCGGTTCGTAGAATTATTAGTCATTTCTATACTCCATTGTGATGGGCCTTAAGGAACGATTGCGGCACGCAGCACGGTGTTATCACCAGCCCGCTGGAATGCTTCATTCAATTGTTCCAATGAGAATTTTGAATCGACGATTTCACCAAATGGGAACTGATCACGGCTCGCCATGACGAAATCCAATGCTTCGACTAAATGACGTGGATGGTAATTGTGGATGCCCTTCAACGTTATCCAGCGCCGCAATAGCTCATTCCCGTCCAGCGTCATATTTGCATTCGGATTGACTAAACCGGCTATCGTGTACCGACCACCAACACGAAGCATTTTTATACCGATGGGTACAGCTGCCGGCACACCACACACCTCAATCGCGACATCCGCGCCATCAGGCGGGCAAATTTCCCTAACGGCAGCAATTTGCTGCTCTGCCGTCAGATCAGAAATATCAATAGTATGATCCGCGCCAAACTTCTCTGCCATTTTGAGACGACCCGCCACTGCATCAAGCCCAATGACGTGTTTTGCACCGCGGAAACGTGCAATCGCACAGCCATATAATCCGAGAAGGCCCAAACCTTGAACAACAACAGTGTCACCAGGAGAAACTTCCGACGCTTCAATCACAGAGATCATTGTTGCAACACCACAGTTTAACGGAGTCGCTTCTTCGTCTGTGATGCTATCTGGCAGTTTTAAAATTCCAGTGCCTGGCTGAATGTAACAATATTCAGCGAAACCACCTAAGAAATGCGGGTCTTCTTCGGCAAGATCATGCCCATACTTACGGACCCCTTCAGCTTTTTGCGGCATATCATGCACATCGCAATAGTATGACTTCCCAGAATGGAAAAACTCCGTCCACGTTATACGATCACCGGTTTTTAGTTTATCACCACGAAGATCAAGCGATATGGACGATCCTAATTGTTCAATAATACCGATAATCTCATGCCCAAGGATCCCTGGGCACGGATTAGGTCGATGACCATGGTATGAATGAATATCAGACCGACAGATCGTCGACATGGTTATCCGCACCAAGACTTCATCGTCATTTACGTCACGGACAGGAAATTCGCGGATTACGAATGGTTCATTCGGTGCGTCGTAAACAGCTGCTTTTGCAGTTTTAGTCATTTGTTTTCGTCCTTCAATCCATCGTGCCATTCAGTGCGAACTCAAATATGTTGTGACTTCTGAGATCATTTTGTGCCTTAGCCGCATACTCTGGGTTAAGCGGTTTTGACAAAATAAATGGCACTGCTGTCTCGTGTAGACTGCCATGCGTGCGAAGCCGGTGGCCTTTGAGCGCAGAAAGATCATGATCAACTTCACGCCCGCCAATAACCGTTTTCTTATCTCCGACGACAACGATGTCACCTTCCCGGTCAATTGGTTGCTCAAGCTCCCTGGCGGCATCTTCCGCCAGCCAACACTTCTCTATCCCTTCAATGTTCTGAATATGTTCAAGAACTTTATTTTTCGATACGTCGCCTTTGATGTAGACCCGAACAAAGCCGCCAAGCGCACCGTGGTGACCAACGAATGCATCCGTAATCGGACAAATGACCTGCGTCTGGCCGTTACCAAATTCAGCATCAAGGGCATCTTGCAGCCAAATAACTTTGGGAGCGCCATTCTCATCTGCTTTATCGCCCATGCCATGATCTGCTGTTAGTGCGACCGTTGCGCCAAGCTCGATCATCCGTGCAAAACGCTCGTCCATATCACTATAGAACTTGTCGGCCGTCGGATCGCCTGGCGCATGTGCGTGCTGAATGAAATCCGTCAGCGAAAGATAAAGGATTTTCGGCGCACGCTCTTCGAGCAAACGAATACCTGCATCAAGGACAAACAAAGACAATTCTGCTGAATACATGTCAGGCTTTGGTTGGCCAACAAACTCAATAACATTCTCAATACCGTTTTCTTCCATCGTGCAGGTGTCGGCATGCTGTGCTGAAAAACTGACAGAGCCGTTTGTGAGGTCCATGTCTTTTTGCAGTTGTTGACGTAGTTTGTCTTTTGACGTGACCGAAGCCACTTTCACGCCTTGCCTCGAAAATTCACTCATGATTGACCGTGCCCGAAGTAGCTCAGGCCCTGTCATTACGACGGGCTCGCCAGTTTCTGGATCAAGAAAGAAGTTACCGGAAATACCATGCACTTCAGGTTCCGTGCCTGTCACGATCGACATATTGTTAGGACAGGTAAAACTTGGCATCGATCCACGTGCGACAGCGTAGAAACCGTTCTCTATAAAGCCTTTAGTGACAGGAATAATCCCTGCCGATAAGCCGTGTTCCACGTACTCTGGATCTCCGCCGTCAATGCAAACGACGACCAACGGTTTTTCCGGACACCGGTATGTTTTGTTATTTAATGTGATGCTTTGCAGTTCCAATCGAACAGCCTCCATTTCTGATATTTTTATAGTCGTATCTCCGCATACCGAACCAATCGGTTTGGAGTCTTAAATCATCACTTCATTTTCATAACCTTGTTGCGGGCCCATGCTGAAAGGACTTCGGAAATTGCGACAAGCAAGATGATTGATACGAGAATTGCAGCTACACGCTCGGTTTCAATTTGCAGAACATTACGTTTGAGGTACCACCCCATTCCGCCTGCACCGAAAAATCCGACGACTGTCGCTGCTCGGAACGCTACATCCCATGTGTAGATCGCTATGCCCGTTAACGCGACACGAACCTGAGGGAATACAGCAAACAGCATGATCTGGAACAAGTTTGCGCCTGTTGCGCGCATGGCATCGACCGGCCCCATATCAATAGCCTCAATCTCTTCAGCAAAAAGTTTACCTGCAAACCCTGTACAGAAAAATGTCAGTGCCAATACGCCTGGCAACATCCCAAAGCCCAAGATGGCGACAAAAATAATTGCAAAAATCATTTCGTGAACTGCGCGACAGCTCATCGTAATCATACGTGCGATTGGGTATATAAATATCTTGGAGGGGGTCATGTTATGCGACCCAAACCATCCCAATGGGATCGTAAAGATCAACCCAAACAGGGCGCCTAAATAGGCCATTTGAATAGTTTCAACAACATAGCCGAAATACTCGAAATCCATGATGTATTCGATATCAGGCGGATAGTATCTATTGGCGAGCGTATCACCCATCCGACCGAACATACCAAGCAATCGATCTAGTGGAATATTTAAATACTCGACACTATATCCTAAAAACATAAACAACCCGAGCCATGCTCCATAACGTACGAGTGAGTCTGGATATTTAAATCGGCTCCACGTCAAAACTGGATTGGCTGTCGAACCATTTTGTGCTGTGTCATTCATAAGAATTACTCCGCCCTTTCATGGCCGATCAGATAACGGCCTTACGGGCCCAATGGGAGACGAGTTCGCCAATCAGGATGAGAAATAAGACAGCTACAATAACTGACATCACCCCATGAAAATTGAATGTGTTCATTTGTCGGAAGAACACTAAACCCAAGCCACCAGCACCAACCAATCCCAATATAGCCGAGCGGCGGATATTGATTTCCCACTCGAAAATCACCACGCCTAAGACCTGCGGCAATATTTGCGGCAAGATGGCATAAATCATCACTTGAAATTCGTTGCCGCCCGTTGCCCGAATAGCATCTACCGGACCATGATCAATATTCTCAATCGCTTCAGCAGACATTTTAGCAATAAAACCAACGGATCTAACGGCGATTGCGAATACACCCGCCATCGCACCTAATCCGACCGCAGAGACAAAGAACAGCGCCCAAACAATTTCGTGAATGGCACGGCTGAGAGTCATCATCATTCGCGCTAAAGGATATGTGATTGGCTTATACGGCGTGATATTCATGGCACCGAACCATGCTGCAGGAATACATAGAAACAATCCGAGCAATGTACCTAGGCAGGCAATCATTAGCGTTTCGATTGTCGGCTTCAGCAAATCAGCAAACAGTCCGATATCAAGACCAATGAACCGGTTTGCCGTTTCTAAGACTTGCCCGACGCTTCCCATGCGTTCCCAGTCCGTGTCGTCAATAACGGTTACTTGGATGCTCCAGGCAACCAACGCCATGCCCAGGATATAAGCTAAACCTAAGAACATCCTGCCACGTCGTTGACGCTTCATAATGCGTTCAATAATGATGTCACGGGCCGCAATGTCTGTGATTGTAGTGTTCATCAGCTCGCTCCCTACAGAACTTCCATGGCGTAAATTTCATCAAGTTTGGCTTGATCCATATCAGCAGTTGGACCATCAAACATTTTGATACCATCCTGCAGACCAATGATCTTGTTACAGAATTCCATCGCCAGAGTGACATCGTGAATATTACAAAGGCACGGTACCTTTAACTCTGTCGCCATCTGCTTGATCAATTCCATGACTTCGCGAGAGATCTTCGGATCAAGTGCCGATGTTGGTTCATCTAATAATAGTAGTTTCGGTTCCTGCATAAGGGCACGGGCAATGCCGACGCGTTGACGCTGACCACCAGAGAGTTCGTCAGCTCGTTTGTCGATATGATCAATCAACCCAACGCGATCTAGAAGCTGCAGCGCGTGGTCAACTTCCTTCCTCGGAAATGCGCGAAAAAGCGTTCTTATGTTTCCTGTATACCCAAGGCGGCCAGACAACACATTGTCCATAACACTCATTCGGTTAATCAGATTGAATTCTTGGAAGATCATACCGATATCTCGCCGCATTAATCGAAGATCGCGGCCCTTCAACGACGTCACATCACGACCATTAAAGATAATCGTTCCTGATGTCGGCTTGACCAATTGATTGACGCATCTAATTAAGGTCGATTTTCCGGCACCACTTGGGCCAATAATGGCAAAGAAATCATCATCTTCCACATCGAAGGAAATCTTTTTGAGGATTTCCGGACCGCTCATGCTGTATCGGGCGCAGAGTTCTGTAACTTCTAGCGTCTTCATATCATTCAACCTCGGCATGGAGCACACGTCAGTGCGCTGAACGTTATTGAGCAAACTATTTTTTAAAAAATGCCCGGATCAAGGTTTGATCATGACCCGGGCTAGTCGAACGAGGGAGAATCTGCCCTAATTCTTTTTCTTACGCTCATCCTTCGCCTTTTTAAGGTCACGGATGATGTCGTAATCCTTCGAAGACATGGCGACAAATGTGTTTGATTTCACATTGTCCAGAAACTTCTTTGCTTCCGGTGCGTCTTTTAGGCCAAGAAACGTCTCAGCGATTTTTTGCTTAATATCTTCGCAAAGTGTATTGCGGTATACGAACGGGTCTTGTGGGATTGGATCAGATTTCCATAAAATATTTACACCGTCCAAGCTTGCTTCACCTTTTTCGACGACATTATCGAAACGATGTGATGCGACAAATGCTGCATCCACTTTTCCTTGAACAACGGCAACCGCAGATAATTCATGGCTGCCTGTGTAGGCAACTTTACCAAAGTATTTATCAAGATCTTGATTAACAACTTTTGAGAATACAACACGCGGCAAAAGATTGCCTGATGTGCTGCCTGGATCAGTAAGCCCTAACGTCGATCCTTTGAGAGACTCAATCGTCGTGAACTTTGATCCTTTTTTCGAAATCAATACACCTTGATAACCGGGGCCCTCTTGTTGCAAATGTCCAGGCTTCTTTGCATAAGTTGCAAACACCTCAACGCTCGGATCTTTGGAATTCGCAATCACGTAAGTGTATGGACCGAGAACTGCGATATCGACGAAATGACTGAGCAATCCCTCAACTACAGACGCGTACGACGTTGGCATAAAGAATTGGATTTTCTTGCCCGTCAGTTTCGCCATTCTGTCTGTCACTGGCTTATACAATTCCAGTTCAGCAACCGACTCCTCAGTCGGTATCATCGCAAATGTTAATGCATCTGGATTTTCACATTCGGCTGCATGAACAACAGTCGGCGTTGCAACGAATGTGCTAACTGTTAATCCAGCAACTGCGATACAAGCTGCAACCTTAACCTTCGAAATACTCTTTCTCATATGTTCTGTTAATGAAGTCATGTTTCTCTCCCATGATTGGACGTCGAACTATAGCTACGGCGTTGATGTGCTCGGGACCTGTCGCATTTTAGCGATCATTAAGTCAGTACCGAAGTGCCGGAGCCTCCCATTGATTATTATTGGAGTATGCTGGCATTGATATATGTATAGAACAAATTCAATATTTATATTATAGATATAGATTTTTTCTATGATTTATACTCAACTCCGATCGTTTCATGCTGTCGCACGCGAAGGTGGATTTACCGCCGCATCACGTGTGCTGAACATCAGTCAGCCCACGCTAACAATTCAAGTCAAAAGCCTTGAGGAATATTTTGGTGTGACATTGTTCCATCGCCATGGCCGCAAGATTGAATTGACGGATACTGGCCGAGAGCTCTTCAAACTCTCGCGCCGGATCATGAGCCTGGAAGCAGATGCCCAAGACCTTTTAAATGCCCACGGCGGATTTCATGCAGGGCATTTGAAGGTCGGTGCCGTAGGACCATATCATGCGACGGAGATGCTAGGAGCATTTAGTACACAGTATCCGGACATCAAAGTTTCGGTCGCTGTTGGAAATTCCAGTGTCACAGTCGAACGATTGTTAGATTTTACTGTTGATGTCGCTGTTCTGGCACATACCGAAGACGATCCTAAGGTATTCGCTATTCCGTACAGCAAACATCCGGTCCTGATTTTCGTTCACAAAGATCACCCATTTGCCAAGAAGCGGCACATACGGATTAATGAACTTGAAGGCGAACGTTTGGTACTTCGCGAAGAAGGGTCCACAACTCGCAAGGCATTTGAAAAAGCTCTATCGGATGCAGGAATAAAAATGAATGTTGCAATGGAAATTGGCAGCAGGGAAGCGGTATGGCTTGCCGTCACGCAAGGTATAGGGATAGGTTTTGTATCGGACATTGAATTCATTCCCCATGAGAACTTGCGGGCGATACCAATTGTAGACTGTGATATCCATACGACTGCCCACGTCGCTTGCCTGACCGAACGCCGTGACACTCACCTGATTGGTGCATTTCTAGATGTTACAAAGGTCTATCAGAGAGCACTAATTCTTGAATGAACGAAACTATAGCCCTAGATTTTTTAGATTATCGATTCTGAAACGACTGTCCGTCATCATGCAATTGAAACACTCAACGGCCTAATCTAAGAGAGGATCTGGCTCATCTTGTTGATAATACAAAGCGGCATGTTTGCGGTATTGCAAGCGCCGGGTCTCCATGGTTTTCCTTTTGATCCTTTCTCGTTGTTTTAAAATTGATTGCCCGCGCCCGAAGTAAACATCTGCGTGCGTAAGGTTGTTGATGCTCTCGTGATCCTTCTGCATCTTATCTGGTCAAGTTTGGTCGGGCGGGCCATCTGGAGTTCTCGTGCCCCAGTTTCATTTTCCGTGGCAACTGCAAGCACATTCGAGAAGTGCGTGAGAAAATTTATGAGTAATCACACTATCAGTCAGCGGAGTTTTTCTCTCCTGACTACTCATTTGGTACTCGGTTGAGGCTATAATTGGTTGGTCAATTAAGCGCATTGTGTTATATTATACGCATAATTAATGTTGTTTAATTTATACTACTATCTACATGGAGAAAATTATGGCTAAAAAGAAAGCAGCTCCTGCAAAGCCTACAATTGATCAACGCATCGATGCTTTTTCGATCTCGGAGGAGCGATTGGATAATGCCATCGAAAACTTGAAATATGCGCTCCACATGCACGCGTTCCACATCACCAGTTTCGAAGGTGAGATGAGCTATGTAAAAGACACCATAGCAAGCGGTCACTTAACTCGTGCCCTGGGTGATGCCAAGATCGCCGATATCAAGTCAAAGATCAGCCACCTCCGCGTCGAGGCTAGTGATATGGGGCGCGACCTTGTAAAGAAATCGTCGGCCCTCGCCGATATCCGCGCATCGCTTTACTGCCCCTCCAGTGAACTCGCCGAGCGCTATTTCCAGCGGCTCATTGAGACGGATTTACCCGACGCCGGCATTGAGCCGGTTACCCGGTTCATGTTGTACAGCGCCGACTTCGATAGGATGCTAGCTGCTTCCTATGACTGTGAGGCCTCGGATAGAGAAGCCATGCCCCCAAAAAGTGAGCAAACATTCTTCTCAGACTGCGAAGCTGCCGAACAGGTATACCTGTAAATGAGTATTTCAAAACCATTCGACGTCGGTAATGTGACCTTTGACGTCCAAGTGCCAAAGTTTAAGACTGACGCACCTACTCCGGTTGACCTCAGGACGTTCGCTATGGTTCCCGTCTGGGCAATCGTCGACCCCAATCTTGGACACGCTGCATTCCGCGTCCTAGCCGCAATGTGCCTGTTTGCAAACAAGAGAACGCGGATAACCTTCGTGGGGCAAGAGCGGTTGGCGCGTGAATTGGGAGTCACACAGCCCTCTATCTCCCTCCAAATCAAGAAGCTGCGTGAGGCTGGGTACATTCGGTATGGTCGTCGTCCCTCTTACGCATACAACCAAGCCTATGTGATCCCTCTAAAGGCTCCAGAAGGGCCATCTCGACCAAATGACACAGATGAGTACGATGCAGCTAAAGCTGTACATGTTCCGCAAGATCTGGCGCCTGCGGTGCCATTAAATGGAGTGAGGAAACTTACACCACTTTGAACCTGCAGATGAATAGTGGCTTCAAATCAAGCGGCGGCATAAGGTAACCGCGGCATTTGCATCAGATTTTGTGCCGGATATTAATCCACTAGCTCAGTAACACACATTTTTTAAAGGTGAGCATGTAAATTAAGTAGTTCTTAGGACCGATGTAAAGGCTAAGCTGGAAAGCAAATAATTACCTACAATTTTACCTACAGGCAATGGAAACAAAAAAAAGACCACGGGATAAATCCTTAAGGTCTTGTTTTTGTATAAAATAAATGGTCGGGGAGACAGGATTCGAACCTGCGACCCTCTGTTCCCAAAACAGATGCGCTACCAGGCTGCGCTACTCCCCGACTGAAGATTAAGTATTTGATTTTAAATTATTTATGTAATGTTTAAAATATTACACAAACGCTCAAATATTGATTGGGAAACATCCTAGTTAACAAAAGAACCAATCGCTATGGGGTGTATAACGTTTTTTTTGATAATGGCAATTGGTTTTTATGTTTTGAATGCGATTAATCTTATGAACAGGCCCACAAGGCTTTCATTGATTAAAACTGAGGGCGAGCCTGCAAGTAATCTTTAGTACTGTGCCACTTGGGGTGTAAGGGTGAATATTGCCCCTAAAAGCAGACATTATCAGCGAACTCTGTTAGTGTTCAATACTAGCTACCTATTTGTCGCTGTGCCGGCTTTTAAGCGAGACGCATCAGAGAAACACTCTTACGCACATCCCCGATACTGCCAATTTTAGGAAATACCATACCATCAACGGTAATTTTCAGGGCACCTGCATTCCCAGTATCCAGTAACTGCCCATTGATATCAGGCACATCGACGGCCGCACCAGATCTTAGCATGTTGGTGAAAATAGCACCTCCAGTGGACGGATCAAACACTTCGACCCAACTGCTGTTGCTGGCACGAATAACGATACGTGATACCGATACCGGTGTCGTCTTGCCCATCGACCACCGACCCAAAAACCATCGTTCCCACGGACCGATCGCTGGTCATGCACTAACATTCAAAATGGACCACTCAAGTGGGGCAGGTCATGATTACCCACTCAACTTCTTGAATTTCAATCGTGATAGTATTGATTCAGTAAGTTTCTCTGTTTGAATATGTCTCTGAAGTCACTGTACTCAAGAGGACTTACTGTTTCTGTAGTAGGTCCAGTATGTCTAGAAATCACTACCTAAAAATATTAACATCAGGACTTCACTCTGGAATGTCTCTTTAGGGTTTGTTTCAAAGAGACACTTACAAATCTAAAAATAAGGAGAACCGATGGTAATTTTACCATTGTCACCGATTGCGTGTGCGTTGGTGACAACCTCAATCCTCATCGCGACCTTCTATTCTGGTCGCTGGTGGGAAATTAAAATGACAATGAACCGCATAGAGGATGAGATGAAGGAATATGAGTAGGAAGAGTGATAAAAATCCAGAAGAGACTTAAAGTGGTATGGCAGCGAGAGCGAATGAGACATATCGGAAGACAAATGACATTCGCAAAACAATGACTGAAATAGGATTATCTTTTAATTAAGTCTATGAAGAGTTGGGTTTTAAGGACGCAGATGATTTTTGAGGAATAGTCTTCTTGAAAAAAATGTAACCAAGATTACTCCCGCGCCCTATCCATCCTTGAGCGGTGGGGTTTTTTTGCATAAACCCTGCTAAAGGACAGGTGACTGAGTGGTTGAAAGTGCTGCTCTCGAAAAGCAGTGTGCTTGGAAGCGTACCGTGGGTTCAAATTCCACCCTGTCCGCCATCCACCCCCTGTTTCCCAACTATGTATCTTTAAACTCGAAAAAGCCCCGCGTTCTTGAGGGCTTAGCTCGCTTGCATCGGAACAGAGACACACGTATCTGACTATTTGATCGGATAATCTCGGGTTGTCTCAGTTGGCTATTTGAGACGGTTTCCTTAGCATGTTTTCCCTGAACAACAGGGAATTTACAGGGAAATAGCTCTGTTTTGGGTCATTTGAGGATGATTTGGCCGAACCCGTCGTTAATAAAGTCTTTTTTGATGATTGTTGTGGAATTTCTTGCCCGTAGAATGCCGTTATGTTCCATTGACACGAAGGGACCGGTAAAATATCAAAAAATTTCGTCCTAACGGCGCTCAGGGCCGCGAAGATGTCCTCCGTGGCCATCCGTCCCTTGCAAAATAAATCGGGCAAATTCTCGCGCTCCCCATTAACCGACTTTTTCAACAGCCTCAGCCAAGAGCGGTTGTTCAAATAATACTAATATTTGGTTTTTGCTGGGCTTCATAGTATTATTTTGGCATCTAGATACCTGAAGATGAGGACTCGCTCACCGCTTTAGAATGGAGCTCTAATAATATATACCCCGATCACGCAAAAAGTGAAAACGGCAAAGAGACTGAAAAAATATATGGTATGAAGAGAGCATCTTCCAGTTGTTATGAGAAGGCTGACAGGGTTCCTTAAAAACAGGAGTAAAAATGGAAATTCTTTTGTCCGGTGTCACATTTGGCGACTTGGAAATTGACGAAGTCATCGATAGCTTGCGTTCGGGCCAGGTGACTATGGGGGCAAAATGCCGCGCCTTCGAAGCTGCCTTTGCCGCTTATAGCAGTGCACGCCATGCGGTGTTCGTTAACTCAGGCTCTTCAGCGAACTTGCTTGCCTGGTTTGCGCTGGCCAATTCGACATGGAAATTACCATTTGCGCCCGGTTTCGAAGTAATTGTCCCTGCGGTCGCATGGTCGACGACGATCTGGCCGATCGTCCAAGCTGGCGGAATTCCTGTACTTGTCGATTGTGACCCGTCCAGCCTGACCATAAATATCGCCGCCGTTGAAACGGCGATTTCAGACAAGACCGCCGCCGTATGCCCGGTCCACCCGCTTGGCAACGTCTGCGATATGACGGCACTGACGGCGCTGTGCGAACGCCACAATCTGGTCCTTGTCGAAGACACCTGTGAAGCTCTGGGATCACGCCACGACGGAACCCTAGCCGGGCGTTTTGGCCTGATGGGGACTTACAGTTTCTACTTTTCCCATCATATCACCACCGTTGAAGGCGGCATGATCGTTACCGACGACGATGATCTCGCCGCCCTGCTGCGGGTGCTGCGTAGTCATGGCTGGTCACGCGAGGAACTAGCGGCAACCAGTATTCCTTTCGATCAACGGTACCGATTCATTACTACCGGCTTCAATGTGCGTCCATCGGATTTGAATGCCGCGTTCGGCCTGCATCAGCTTGCCAAACTCGACGGTTTCAATACCCGACGTATCGAGGCAACTTCGTCTCTTCTGACCCAACTGAAGCCACTCATGGACGCCGGACGCCTGACCCCGATGCGCGTCGATGCCAACGTAGACGCCGCATTTTTCGGCTTCCCTGTGATGTGCCGAACGCCTGAAGAACGCGACGCTCTGGCCGAATATCTGGAGGCCAACGGGATTGAGACACGCCCCATCATTTGTGGCAACATGGCCCGGCAACCGGCCATGAACCATGTTCCGCACAGAGTTTCAGGAAACCTTGAGGGGGCTGATGCGGTAATGGACAGGGGGTTGTACTGGGGAGTGCATCCAAATTTCACGGATGTGGAAACCGACTATATCACGAAGGTTTTGGGAGACTTCGCTTGGCAATGAAAAAAGCGCTGATCACCGGCGTCACGGGGCAGGACGGATCGTACCTGGCGGAACTTTTGCTCGACAAGGGCTACGAAGTGCATGGCGTTATCCGTCGCTCGTCGTCGTTCAACACCGGGCGAATCCAGCATATCTTTGAGGATATTCATAAACCAGAAGTCAAGCTGCACCTGCATTACGGCGATATGACCGATGAACTGGGCCTGGAACGCCTGCTGGACCGCACCCGGCCCGACGAGATTTATAATTTGGCGGCGCAAAGCCATGTTCGGGTGTCGTTCGATCAACCCATCTACACCGTCGATGTGGTCGCAATGGGCACCATGCGCCTGCTCGAGGCAATTCGAAATGTTGAGCTGGAAAAAGTGACCCGATTTTATCAGGCGTCGAGTTCGGAAATATTCGGCAAGGTCCTGAGCACCCCGCAATCTGAAACCACGCCCTTCAATCCCATGAGCCCTTATGCCTGCGGCAAGGTTTTCTGCCACCATATTATCAACAACTATCGCGAAGCATATGGCATCCATGCGTCAAACGGTATTCTGTTCAATCACGAAAGCCCGCGCCGTGGCGAAACCTTTGTCACCCGCAAAATCACCCGCGGTCTGGCGCGAATTCTCGCCGGGCTGGATGACAAGCTCTACCTGGGGAATCTCGATGCCATCCGTGACTGGGGTTATGCCGGGGATTACGTCGAAGCCATGTGGTTGATGATGCAACAGGACGAACCCGACGACTATGTCATCGCCACTGGCGAAAGCCATTCGGTGAGGGATTTTCTCGTCGAATCTTTCCGCGCGGTCGGCCTTGATTGGCAAGATTATGTCGAAATTGATCCCCGCTACTTCCGTCCCAGCGAAGTCGATGCTTTGATTGGTGATGCTACCAAGGCCTGTGAAAAACTTGGCTGGACACCCAAAACCCGCTTCAGAGATTTGGTCCACATGATGCTTAAGGCCGATCTTGAGTCCCACGGCATGGCCGAAAAATACGCCCCATGATGCCTTATTTAAGCCCCGTTACCGCCGCCGACTTTGACACCGACACCCAGACGTTTTTCACTGGTAAACGGGTGGTTGTCACCGGTGGTGGTGGTTTCATCGGCTCCCACGTTGTCGAACAGGTCGTCGCCTTGGGTGGCAATGCCGTGGTTCTTTCACGCCGGGGATTTCCCGATTTTCTTAGGCCTTTCGAAGGTCGCATCGAAAGCGTTGAGTGCGACCTGACCGATCGCTCACAGGCCCGCACCGCTCTGGCGGCCGCCGATATCGTATTGCATCTGGCCGCCGACATTGGCGGTTTGACCTATAATATGGCGCATCCGGCGTCGATCTTCGACAACAACATGCGTATTGGTATGAATGTGTTAGACGGCGCCCGCGAGAATGCGGTGGGGCGCGTGCTCTTGTGCAGCTCGGCCTGTGTCTATCCGCGCTTTTGTTCCGTGCCGACACCGGAAGATGAAGGATTCAAAGACACCCCAGAACCGACCAATTCTGGTTACGGCTGGGCCAAACGCATGCTCGAATTTCTGGGCGCACAGTATGAACAGGAATTCGGCCTGTCGGTGGCCATCGCCCGCCCGTATAACGCCTATGGGCCACGCGACGAGTTCGACCCCGAACGCTCGCATGTGATCCCGGCGCTGATTAGGAAGGCACTGGAATCCGACGGTGGAGACTTCCCCGTGTGGGGCGATGGCGAAGCCTCCCGCGCCTTTATTTATGTCGATGACTTTGCGCGCGGCATTATCGAAGTCGCCGCCCGCCATCCCGGGGCCGACCCAATGAATATTGGCGCCGACGAGGAAGTGACGATTAAGGTTCTGGCCGAAATGATCGCCGAGCTGACCTTCGTTCTTACCGGTAAACGCCCCACCCCTATCTTCGACCCCGCCGCCCCGACCGGCCAGCCCCGGCGCAATTGCGACACCACGAAGGCCCGTGCGGTACTTGGTTTTTCGACACGGGATCCCCTCAACGAAGGACTGCGAAAGACCATCGAATGGTACCTGAGCCAATGAAAATCGCCCTGATCCTGCTGGTCCGTAATGAACGGCCGTGTCTGGAACTGTTGTTCGACAAAATCCCCGCGCCCGGCCCGGATAGCGGTTTTGATTTGATGGTCGCCGTCGATGGCGTATCAAACGACGGCACGGTCGAATTTTTACAGGAACACGGCATCGAGGTCGTCGCCCAGAGCAAGCGCGGACGCGGAGAAGCCTTCCAACAGGCGTTCAAGGAAGTAGAGGCAGACGCCTACCTGTTCTTTTCGCCCGACGGCAACGAGTCGATCAACGACTTAGGGCGCTTTCGTCCGCTTTTAGAAGGCGGCGCGGATATCGTCATCGCCTCACGCATGATGGCGGACTCACACAACGAAGAAGATGACCAATTTCTGCGCCCACGCAAGTGGGCCAACAATGCCTTCAACTGGCTTGCCAATTCGCTGTTTCGCCGGTCTGGGCCATATATCGCCGACTCTATCAACGGCTATCGGGCAATCACCAGGGCCGCCGCCGACCGCCTAGCGCTTGACGCTCCGGACTACACCATCGAATACCAGATGACTATTCGGGCGCTCGATGCCAGCCATAATATCGTCGAGTTTCCAACAATAGAAGGCGCGCGGGTGGCCGGAGACACCGGGGCCCCTTCGATCCCCACCGGCCTGCGATTCATGCGCCGCCTGTGGTGGGAATGGCTAGAAAAAGGAAAACAACGATGAACATGCCCATTCAAGTAGAAGACTATCCCGTCATCATCACCCGCGACGGCGACATTCATGTACTGCGGATAGGTGAGTTGTTCCTGGTCGAACGCGATGCAAACTTAGCCGTCGGACTGGAACGGCTGCAACAACGCGCCCGAGACTTGATCGCCGAACAAACCGCCCTTGGTGCCCTCGATGGCCTCCCGCGACCCGGCGGTGTGGCTAGGGATGATGAGCAAAAACGCAGAGTTAAGGTCTTCGCCCTCAAGAGTGCTCTCGTTGCCTTGGTCCTGGTCATTGTAATGGCGGCGGCGGCGGCATCATTTTCGTATGCCGTGCGCGAGTCCATGCACAAGGTCGGGCTGAAGATGGGCCGAGCGGCCATCGCCCAAGTCGAACGCGGCCTGCGCAAGGTCGCCAGACAGGAATTGACGCCGGAACGCCGCGAACGATTCCGGATTAGCGTTGCCGAAGCTGTACCGAACCTCAAGCCCTATGTCGCCGAACTACGCCCCTTATTGGCTGAACTTTGCCCGCCAGGGCAATAGGATTCAAAGCGATCAGCCAGCGCCGGTTCAAGATAGGTCCGGGCCTGATAACAGACATTTTCCGGAGCCTGGGCCGGGATCATTCCATCTCCCAGCGACACAACCGTCAGCCAGCCCGTTAAAACCAGAACGCCGCCTGCGAACAAGGTCTTCGCGCCCGCCTGAAGCCACGGAATCAACGCGTCGAGGCCTATTGCGACGGCGAGAAACAGCCAGGGGTCCACGTATATATGATAACTCATACGGTATCCGCGCAGGCCGAAGGCGGTCTCTACGGCAAGCCCCAGGCAGACCAATAAAAATACCAGTACCGCCCGCTTCCGGTCGCCGCGCAAATACAGCAGGGCCATGGCCAATACCGACAGCAGTTCCAGGATACCGGTCGGGGTCAGCAGATTAAGGAAATGTCGCTCAATCAAAACCCGGATCAGTTTGATGAACAACGCCGCAGAAACTTCCCCCCTGCTGACACTGGAAGAAAACACCGTCATGTATTCAACGAAATGGACCATCGCATCCAGGAGACGATAGCTGTGCCATACAAACAATACGGCCGTACCGAGCGACAATCCGGCTAGCAATGCCAAGGCCCCGTTTATCTGTCGTATCCTCGTCTCACGATAGAGCCATCCGTAGAGCACCATGCAGACAATGATCAGGCCAGCAACCAGTCCCTGGTAGCCCGTTAACGGCCCCCGGAATTCGCTGGTCGTCAGGGAAAACCCGACAACGCCCAGAAACGGCACGGCGATGGCGATGGCGAAGGCGGCGAAGGTCAACGTGCCCAAGCTCACCGATTCCAGTGGCGGCGGCCTACGGTATAAGCCGAGCGCGAGGGCCAGGACGGGAAGTCCGAGCAGGACGATTATCGATTGGATCTTGGTGTCCATCGCAAGTATCGCGGCGGCTCCGGCCACGGCCAGCCACATCAGGTGTTCCCGCCCGTGCGACCGCTGCGACTGTACCAGTGCGAAAAAAACGGCGAACACGGCCATCGCGGATAATAATTCTGCGCGCATTATCAACGACTGGTTGATCAGGCCCTGTGAGGTTGCAAAGACCAATCCGACGGCGATGGCCATCGCCCTAGAGATTCCCATGCACCGGGTGCCGACGATCATCAATGCGGTGAAGATGGAACTCAGGGTCATCGATAATCCACGTCCGGCGACAATGAGTGGCTGAATGTAGGTATCGATGTTTGCCGTAGCGATGGCCGCGGCCTCCGATGGCTGGGGGATCAAACCGAAAAACGCCCACACCTTCAACCAGGCATAAAGGATCAAAATATATGCGTGCCCGGTATGATCATGGTATGTTTGCCCAAGTCCGTCTCCTAAACGTAACGCCTGGCCCAGGAAGATCAGGTCCGCATCTGGAGTGATGGTATAGGAACGTACAAGATCATGCGATAAGCCGATCAGAAATGGAAACACGACGGCGACCAGTAACGCCGCGCCTATCCATTGCCAGCGTACGTCTTCGGATCGTCGCATTCTTGTTCCTCATCTCCATGCTTGAAAGAGAAAGCACAGGCTGTGCTAAATTTCCGAAAAAGCCAAGTTGAAATACGATAGAAGTTATCCGACGGATGGACGCCAACATAATTTTGTGAGAAGAGTTCAGCTAAACGCTCCAGAATGTCTGCTAAGGGTCGTGTGTGACGAGTAACGTCGGTCCAAACGGCGTTACGTAACTGTATTAGAGATGAAGGAGGGCCCTTCGGGTTCGGTCGTCAGGGACTGACCCCAAGCCACTAAAAGCTGCTATCGTAATGAGCGATGGTGGTGAGCGTTTTAGAAACGTCGGGGCATTGACCCCGGCAGGCAAGGTTAAGAGAGATGAGCGCAAGCGAACCACTGCTGAAGTATCGAAAGCGGATTAGATGATGTCAAAACCGGGGGGTGACCCTTCCTCCGGGATTAGTTTGGGGGCAGTCCTGATGGGACTATGTATGCGTTTTTCGTAGATCTGGCGCGTGAAACAAGCGTTGGTATACCACGCTGTGTGGGCGTAAAAAGCATTCATCACGTTGTAATAAACCCTTTTGGAGTAACCCTTATGGACTACCAAATCTTTAACACAGTTATGGGCTCTTTCGTCGGTGCAGCAGCAATTCTCGCAGTTGTCGTCCACATCTTCTAAGGAAGTTTCTATGTCTAATGGCTTATGAAGCCCCTGTCATTTAAAGGGCTGGTTTTTTTCTTGTCTGGATTCCCCTCCTCTTCAATGCGTTTCCCTTTTATTTCCCGGTTTTTTTTGGCAGATATACACAGGATACGCCTTTGCTTCGCAAAGGCCTTGGACGTTTTCTCTGACTGACCGGAATTTTTATGACAACGAGTGATACTGAAACTGACTCCCCACAAGAGCCACGCGACTTTATCCGAGAGCGGGTGAGAAGCGATCTTGCCGCTGGTACAACGTCGCAGGTTGTCACGCGGTTCCCTCCTGAGCCAAATGGCTATCTGCATCTTGGTCATGCGAAATCGATTTGCCTGAATTTTGGTGTCGCCAAAGAGTTTGAGGGTCGGTGTAATCTGCGTTTCGATGATACCAACCCCGCCAAGGAGGAACAGGAATTCATTAATGCGATTTCTGAGGACGTTACCTGGCTCGGATTCAAATGGGACGATGAACCAAAATACGCGTCAGATTATTTCGACACATTATTTGGCTGGGCGGAGCAACTCATCGAGGCTGGCAAAGCGTATGTTGATGATCTGACAGCAGATGAGATTCGCGAATACCGCGGTTCACTTACAGAATCAGGTCGTGAAAGCCCCTACCGTGCAAGAAGCGTTGAAGAGAATCTTGATATCTTTCGCCGCATGAAATCTGGCGAGTTCCCTGATGGTGCAAAAGTTCTGCGATCCAAAATCGATATGGCATCAGGCAACATCAATTTGCGTGACCCTGTGATCTATCGCATCGTGCACAAATCGCATCCGAGAACCGGCGACACGTGGTGCATTTATCCGACATATGATTTCGCACATGGTCAGTCGGACGCTATTGAGGGCATTACCCATTCGCTATGTACACTAGAGTTTGAAGCTCACCGCCCGCTTTATGAATGGTTGATCGAAAATCTGCCGACACCCGCCAGCCCAAAGCAGTATGAATTCGCACGATTGAACCTTGGCTATACGGTTTTGTCGAAACGTAAACTGACACAGCTGGTTCAGGAAAATCATGTAAATGGTTGGGACGATCCACGTATGCCGACGATCTCGGGATTACGTCGCCGGGGCATCCCCGCTGTCACGATCCGCGACTTCATTTCAAGGTTAGGTGTAACGAAAGTAGAAAGCATGGTTGACCCGTCACTGCTGGATCATTGTGTGCGTGAATATTTGAACAAAGCCGCACAGCGCCGTATGGGCGTTTTACGTCCGCTCAAGGTCGTTATTGATAACTACCCTGAAGATCAGGTCGAAGAACTTGATGCGGTTAATAGTCCGGAAGATGAAGCTGCCGGATCACGCAAAGTGAGCTTTAGCCGAGAGATTTATATTGAGCGCGATGACTTTATGGAAGATGCGCCAAAGAAATTCTTCCGCTTGGCCCCTGGCCGTGAAGTCCGGTTGCGCTATGCATATTATGTGACTTGCACCGATGTGATTAAAGATGATGCCGGTGAAGTCGTCGAACTTCGATGCACATATGATCCTGAGACCAAGGGTGGCGACTCCCCTGACGGACGCAAAGTTAAGGGCACGCTTCATTGGGTTTCTGCTAAGACAGCTGTGAACGCTGAAATCCGTTTATATAGCCATCTGTTTAAGGATGAGAACCCGGCTAAGCTTGAGGATTTTTTAGCTGCAATCAATCCAGATAGCCTCGAGGTCCTGAGCGATTGCAAACTAGAGGCATCTTTAGGCGAATGGCCTGTTGGAAGTAACGTTCAATTTGAACGTATGGGTTATTTCACAACCGATCCTGACAGTCAGGATGGCGCACTTGTGTTTAACCGAAGCATGGCGCTCCGAGATACATGGGCTAAGATTCAAGCAAAGTGATAACGCACTTGAGAATAACGTGCTATGCTAAAATAACGTATATTAAAAAATACTCATTTGGATGAGATCGTGCCACAGGAAAAAGATATCAACACTGAGAATGTGTCGAGTGAGTAGCTTGTTAACCTTTGTAATGAGAATGCGCGCTTAAAAAAAGCACTCAAAGATTCTTAAAATTTTTATTGATACTGTTGCGTACGTAGCTTCTGAGATGTTTTGGCGTACTGATGAGTATCATCGAATGGTGAATATGTCGCCGCATGTGGTAAGTGCTGTCGATATCATCATGAAAGATCAATTAGGCAAAACCAGAGCTGAACTTGCCGATGACGATCTCGATTCCTCATGATGGAAAAACATCTGGCAGATCTCAACGGACATCGCCCCTACGAAAACTTTCGCTACATACGGAAACGTAATGACGGAAGCATTTGCCATATCACGAGTTTAGGATGACCCATCTTTGACTGGCATGGAAAATTTAAAGGATACATTGGCACAGCTGAAGACATAACTTTTCAGGTTAAAACTGAGGAAAAATCCGATCTGCTGAAACTATATTAATGACGGCTATCAATTCGCTAGAAGTTATATTTGCGATTTGGGATTCCGATGATTGATTGGTTTTTGAGAACGAGTTTTTTGCATCCTTAACGAAAGTATCCTCGAATCATGAAGTGTCGGCGCGACGTTTGAAGCACATATTAATGCGGTTGCTGAATATGATCTTATTGGTGACGTCAAAGACAATGATGCAAGGATCGTAAACCGCCTAAAGCGGCATCAAAATCCTGATGGACCTTTCGAACTCACGCGCCAGAACGACACGACAATTCCCGTCAATGAAGTGCGGTCGGATGATGGCAGCAAGATCATTCTTTCTATGGATATTACTGAACAAAAAATTATTGTGGAGGCGCTTCGTCAAAATGAGTATCACCTTCTTGATTTTGGTACGATTACGGCAGACTGGTTGTGAGATATGGGACCTGATTTACGGTTTTCATTTATGTACGTAGATTACTCGGAAAACGCACCAGAATTTTATATTGGGAAAAAGCGCCAAGAGTTGGATTTGGCGAGCATTACACAAAGACAACTTGATGCTCATGACCAGCAGCTACAAAACAGAGAACCATTTTTTGACCTTCGCTATTCGAGGCAAAAAATCAGATGGTTCCAAAATGTTTATCTCAATAGACGGCAGGCCGACGTTTTCAGCGGATGGTGAGTTCATAGGCTATCAGAGTGTCGAGCGAGATATCACTGACTTGGTAAAAACTGAGAGAAAGTTACGCAGTCAAAAAGAAATCGCCAAAGAAACGGGCCGAACTAAGTCTGAATTCCTTGCACATATGAGCCACGAGTTACGTATACCGCTCAATGCAATTTTGGGGTTCTTGGACATCATTCAACAGCAGACATTCGGTCCCGTTAGAAATGAAGCTCATGTTAGCTATGCCACAGATATTTATAAAAGTGGTGAAAATCTTTTAAGCCTGATCAGTGACTATCTTGATCTGTCTAAGATTGAGGTTAGTAAACTTGATCTCAACGAAGAAAATTTAGATCTTGAAGAGCTCATTTAAGAGGCAAACCGTCCCCCCAAAAAGTACATTGATGACCGAAAGATCGAATTTTCAATTAATATTAAACTAGACGTTGAGGAACTTTTTTCTGATCGCCGCGCAGTCACTCAAATGCTTTTTAACCTGCTTTCAAACGCAACGAAGTTTAATCGTGATGGTGGTGAGATTTTAGTCAGGGTCAAATCACGCGATGATAACGGTATTGCCATTGTCGTGAATGATACCGGATGCGGCTTTGAGCTTGATGAAACGGATACAGCCCTGATGCCGTTTGGGCGTATTCAAAATCCAATGACCAAGGAAACACAAGGAACAGGACTTGGGCTCCCAATCGTTCAGGCATTGATGACGCTACACAATGGGCGCCTTGGCATTAAAATTGAAATTCATGAAGGGACAACCATCACATTGGAGTTCCCGACAGAGCGCAGCCTTAAAAAGTCTTAACCTAATATGGTCTAGGGTTTTGGTAGTTTTACTTGATCCCCGGGTTTAATGCCGAGCTTTTCAGATAAACCACCATTGATCTCAAGAACGTAACGAACCTCACTGGTAGAGGATAAAATTTCCTGTGAATACGGTACTGTATTCTGTGCGATATTA
>Ga0209199_1001349_pt1 | contig 29855 bp, 27 predicted proteins | sample COGITO_mtgs_1105_7_FD_184805 | JGI IMG/M metagenome (GOLD analysis project Ga0209199, IMG submission 184805) | Pelagic marine microbial communities from North Sea - COGITO_mtgs_110523 (SPAdes) (version 2) | ecosystem: Environmental > Aquatic > Marine > Epipelagic ...
CGTCAATACCCTGCAAACAAGCCCCACACGCAGCTTAGAGTTAAACGACATTGTGGTGGCCAAGCTAAGCCTTGATAAACCCGTAGCCTACGAGCTTTATGAGCAATGCCGACCTTTGGGTGGGTTTATCTTGGTAGACCGCTTTAGCAACGCCACAGTGGCTGCTGGCATGATCAACTATGCCTTACGCCGCGCAGCTAACGTGCACCTACAAAACCTAAGCATTAATAAGCCCCTGCGCCACAAACTTAATGGCCACCGAGGAAAGGTTTTGTGGTTTACGGGCTTAAGTGGCTCGGGCAAGTCAACTATTGCTGATATCGTAGAACAAAAGTTGCACCAACAGGGCATTCGTACCTATATTTTAGATGGTGATAACGTGCGCCATGGGCTCAACAAAGATTTGGGCTTTACTGACGCCGACCGCATTGAAAACATTCGTCGCATTACTGAAGTGGCTCATCTTATGGTTGATGCTGGCTTGGTGGTGCTCACAGCGTTTATTTCGCCCTTCATAGCAGAGCGTGAAGTCGCACGCTCTCGTTTTGAAGCCGATGAATTTGTTGAAATATACGTCGATACGCCCCTAGAAATTGCAGAGCAACGTGATACCAAGGGTCTTTATAAAAAGGCCCGTAAGGGGGAGATCCCCAACTTCACCGGCATTAACAGCCCCTATGAAGCCCCAGAACACCCAGAATTCACCTTGAGTACTGCCGAAACTTCACCCGAACAACTCGCTGATCAGTTGTTAGCGCAGCTCGACCTATAACGCTTTACAGGAGTATCCAATGCACCAAGCCCAAGCCATTTTAGCCGACCCCAAACTACTTAAGGCCCTACAACAGTTAGTTCACCAAGCGGGTGAAGCCATCATGCAGGTCTACCAAACAGCCGACTTTGGCATAGAAACCAAAAAAGATGACTCCCCTGTCACTAAGGCAGACCTTGATGCGCACTTTTTATTAGTCGACGGCTTGGCCAAGCTCACTCCACATATCACCATCGTTTCTGAAGAAGACCCTAAATCTCAAATAGTGCCACAAACACATAATTGTTATTGGCTCATTGACCCTTTGGATGGTACCAAGGAATTCATTAATCGCAATGGCCAGTTTACCGTTAACCTCGCTCTTATTGAAGATAATGCGCCCAGCTTTGGTTTTGTATCCACACCCATTGATCAAACGCTTTACTGGGGCGGCAAGCATCTAGGCGCCTGGCGCTTCCGAGATAACTCAATAGAGCCATTACAAACCCAAACCCAACAGTCACCTAAGCGCGTCGTAGCCAGCAAAAGCCACCTCAATGACGCTACCCTAGATTTTATCACTAACTTAGGTCACACCACCCTAGTGCAGGCAGGCAGTTCTTTAAAGCTATTACGCATCGCTGAAGGTGAAGCCGATATCTACCCGCGCCTTGCACCTACATGCGAATGGGACACCGCCGCCGCACAAGCTGTATTAGAAGGGGCGGGTGGCAAGGTAACACAAATAGACGGCAGCCCTATGGAGTATGGTAAAGCCAATATTTTAAACCCCCATTTTGTGGCTAGTAGTTAGTCACAAAATTTTCAGACCATATTTTCTTATAATTTAAATGTGTTTTGAGTAATACGCAACGATATACTTGGGGACGCAAACATTAACCAAATTAGAGTTAAATATAATTGCTCGTGCATCTGTTGCTTGTTCCAACTTGACTCTCAACCATTTAAAAAGATTACTCTCAGCCAATTATGTAATTGCAGTAGCATATTGTCGATCAAAAGATAGTTTACCCGCTATTAATACCATCATCACTGTGTAAAAAACCCCTGCGTTGTTAATATCCCAGATAACTTCAACCATACCAAAATCAATAAAGCCTGCCGCCATCAATACGCCAGTTGTGGAAAGTGCCTTATTTTGGTTAAAGTGTTTGCGGCAGTGCCAAATAAAACTAAAATAAATAGAATAAACCATGATCGGTCCAAAGATGCCTGATTCAAACAATGATTCAAATAATTGGCTATGTGGCCCACTAAATTCAGTTGCTTCACTTGGGATTAGCCCGGCGTTTATGTACTCCAATTTTTCAATATAATAAGTACCAGGACCCGCGCCAAACAATGGATTATCTATGAATATTAAGGTTGCTGCATGCCAGAGCGCTAAGCGCATACCTGCTGAACCATCAGCCACTTTGCCATTGACAAAATATTCATAAATCGCTGGAACGATGACCGACACCCTTTGTTCAATAAAGGGCACATAATACCAAACTAATACTGCCAGTAAAATAAAAGAGCCAAGCACCATGAACCGCTTGAGGTACGTGGGTTTTTCTAACAAATCAACTGCTAACCAACAAAGAATTGGCATCGATATCCAGCCACCTTTAGTTCCAGACAACAGCGACCCAACTATCCCCAAACTCAATCCTAGAAAGGCAATTAACAGCCAACCTTTGCTGTTGCGCCAATGGGGTTGGATTAATGCCACACACATCACTCCTAGGATAAGGCTAATATCACCAAATACTGCGATTAAGCCAGATGTTCCGCCAGAAACCCTAATGAATCCGAGCACTTGTTTTTGGTAAAGTCCATAGCTCCCCGCAACAATTGCACCAGCAAAAACCCCCCACATCATTGCCTGCTGAGACAGGCCAACCTTTCTGACCATCAAGAAAATAGGCATCACCAGCAAAAACCGGCTAGGCTCCTGAAACTCAATCCAAATCCAGCCAGTGCGGAACCATAAATCTATCCCAGTATAGGCTGGATAAACCAACCAGCAAGTTATCATTAACTTTTCAACACCTGTTAAAGGTGCTGAATCTGATCTGGTCAGCATTACAATCAGGCTTAAAAACACTAACGTAATCGCAGCAATGTAAAGCATAGAGGGCAAATTAACACTAGCTAGAGGTACGATAAATACCAAAATGGAGGTGATCACTAATAGTGATCTGGTTAAAGCTTTTGGCAATAAAAAACGTTGTAATGATATCAAAATTGTATTCTCTGACAGGAATGGTATTGATTATTTAAAGACACTAGCAATCAATTATTCATTGAGCCTTACTGAAGTGATATAGAGATAATAGGGCGATCTTAAATCTATACCAAGAACGTTTTAACTCTCGCTTAATCTTATAGGTAAGCAGAAAATCGTGTTTATTAGATATATTTGATCCACCCAGTTGGGAACTGATTTCTTTAACATGGTTACTTGCACTCACCAGCACTATTACTCCATGCTGCCAAAAATGTTGATAAGCAACATCGATTGGCATTCCAAATTGGCGATAAGTCTCCAATAATTTGATTGCAGCTGCGCGGTTGTATATTGTTGCTTGAGTACCTAATGGAACTAATCGAGGACGTATAGTGTTATAATCGGGCTTCGAATATACCAAAACACCTTTAACTTTGCGCCGAGAGTAGAGTTTCAAGATCTTAGCATCCTGCCCCTGGACCGCATCGAGCCATTGGTGCTTATATTCATCAATATTACCAATAAATTCCACATCATCTTCTAACACTATCGCGTGACTCTTTTCAGATTCATTGACAAAGGTTTCAAGGGCTTTCTGGTGTGATATGAAACATCCTATTTCTGCAAGCTTAAGTGGCATAAAAAACTGTTTTTGATTTAAGTCTGGTGTGTAATAGCGAGTTATTTCTTCATCTAACAAATCTGCTCCATACACCGCCCTGATTCGCTCAGACTCTATGCCCAGACTCTGCAAGTGCTCATTGATCCGCTGCCAGCGTTTTTTAGAACGATCTAAATTAATCACATAGTATGCAAACTCATCTCCAGTACTCATAGACCGGACAACTTTTGTTCCCAAGCCCAGGCGTGGGTTATGATTTCTTGCAATTGAGTATACTGTGGCTTCCAGTCCAATACTTGCTTTGCTTGTTCCGCACTGGCGACCAAAATCGCAGGGTCTCCCACTCTTCTCGCAGAGACCTCTTCATTTAAATGCTGGCCCGTGATTTCCTTGGCAGTGGCAATGACCTGACGTACTGAAAAACCAGCACCATTGCCAAGATTAAACTCTCTGTAAGTGCAACTTGATTGAATAAGAAGCCAGTTCATTGCCAAAAGATGAGCTTGGGCTAGATCCAAAATATGAATATAGTCCCTGATGCAAGTGCCATCTGGAGTCGCATAATCTGTGCCAAAAATTTTAATACCTTGACGCCTGCCTGACAAAGCTTGGAGTACAAGAGGAATCAGGTGTGTTTCTGGATCATGCCGCTCCCCATTACTGGCATCAACAGCTGCTCCTGCTGCATTGAAATAACGTAAACATACCGCCTTTATACCGTAGGCACTAGCATAGTCCTGCAACATCCACTCAACAGCCAGTTTGGAGCGACCATAGGGGTTCATAGGCGCTACAGGATGCTGCTCATTAATCAGGGCTTGCTGTGGGCTACCATATACAGCTGCAGTTGAAGAAAACACTATATTAATGACTTGATGCTGGCGCATATTATTCAATAGCACTTGAGTTTTACACAGGTTATTGAAGTAGTACTTCTCAGGATCGGAAACTGACTCGCCTACCTGACTAGACGCTGCAAAGTGCATTACAGCATCAATCTGATGTTCTTTAAACACCTGTTGCAATAGCTCTTGGTTGGCAAAATCACCTTGGTAAAATGGCACACCTGACACCGAGATCGCAAAACCCGTTGAAAGGTCATCAATTACCACAGAAGCAATATTTTGGGACTGTAAAAAAGCCACCATATGGGACCCAATATAGCCAGCACCACCTAAAACTAGTACTTTCACATCCATTCCCTTAAAAATTAGGTTGATATTTGGTTGAATATAGTTTGAGCAATTCGGTGGGGCCTATTAACGTAACTATAAGCAAGTTTTTTATTAGTGTTTATAGCTTGTTTGATCTTCATATCAAGGTTTTCTGGAAGTGACACAATAGCTTTAATAATGTCATTGGCACTATGGCAGATGATTATACCTTCCACATCAAAGTATCGACCAATGTCATTCGTGCCCCAGTAAATTGGGATAGTACCACACAAATATGCATCAAGTAGTTTCTCTGTAAAGTAGTCAGACTCTTGCGCATTTTCAATGACTATAGAATATTTATATGGGAGAAGCCCTTGCCACTTATGTTCAAATGGATCGTATCCTCTGCCTATCACATCAACGGGCAACTGCTTAGCCAAGATTTTTCCGATCACCTGATGCCGTAGCTTATGGCCAATTTGATCTGTTTTATCAGAAGATATGATTGAACAGAGTTTACGAGGTGGTTGATGATCCAAAGCAGGTAACTCTTCTACAATAATCCAAGGTTCAGCAGAATTAAATAATATTACATTATCATAACGTTTTACCAGATCTGGATAACGGCACAAAACAAAATGATAACGTCTATTTAGTAACCACAATAAATTATAATACTTGCCATGTATTGACTTAGGCTCAGTCAGTAACAAGTTAACTTTACAAGATAAATCGCCAAATCCCCATAGAATAGAATGAGAGCTTGGAGAAACAACAATATGATCAGATGCCGAAAGGTCTGCCACCACTCCATGAGGTGGGAAATGATTGTGCATCCACTGGAATAAGGACAATGGTGTTTGGCTCAAATCTGCCTGATGACGATGACTATAGGGCAGAACACCAATAAACATAGAACTATTACCCATTATTAACTAAGTTACTTTTTAATTTTAATCCATTTTACAGGATATATATCTGAGTCTTGTAGATCAATTGCATCAAACCAAGGCTTAGGTGCAACAATAATCTTATTGGCATAGTCATTTAAATAGGCCCCCCACCAGCTGAAGGAACTGTTGGCAATAACTTGGTGCTGGCAAGCGCTAATGAGCCACAGATCTTGCTCGGCAGAAAAACCAAAGTCTGACACAAAAATAATATTGGGATGTTGAATATTGGTGCGCACCCAGTCGGGGTCATCGGAAAACACATACAGATCAACGTCACCTAATTTTTCAATCATCAACTGCAGCGCCGTTTGATAATAGTGGGCACTGGTTACCCCATGCTTAACTAACGCTTTAGGGTCCATTAAATAATCGCCTCGCCTCACATGCATAGCAACACTTGGGCTACTAACCATCTGCGCAGCCAACTTGACCGCAGCTGATGGCAGTGGTTTTTTAAGTACCAAGTCAGTTCGCAACCGGTGCCCATGGTTGGCAAAATAGCGTTCAGACTGCCAAAAGCCAGACAACATTACCGCGTTGCTCTGGGCAAGTGCTGCAGCATCAAAACTATGCTCGGTTTCGTGATAATAACCCAGCCAAGGGTTAATTTGGCGTCTTAACGCGCGACTTAACTTCCATACAGGCTCTTTAAAATGAGCGGTTTCTGCCTCGGTTAAATAACGGGCTCTAATGGCAAATTCATCGATAGCTAGCCCAGAAATGCAGCCCTTGCGCAATATAAAGCGCGGGTCCAGAACCAGTTCAGCCTGCCTAGCATCTGCAAGCGCTCGGCCCATGCCATATTGAAACAGCTGGTTACCCAAACCACCTAACAAACGCACGTAAACAGTATGTTTAATGTCGTCCATAAACATCCTCTAACCGCTCAATGTCATCTTCACCTAAATAACTACCCGATTGCACTTCTACCAGGTGCAGCGCCTCATGGGTTTCATTGGCTAAACAGTGCACTGCACCCTTAGGGATGTAAATAGAGTCGTTAGCATTAAGTAGATGATCTTGCCCATCCACATGCACCTTAGCCTGGCCTTGCACCACCACCCAGTGTTCAGCACGAAATTGATGCCGCTGCAAGCTTAATCGTGCTCCAGGGTCAACACTGATACGCTTTACTTGGTAGTTAGGACCACTATCAACACTGTCATAACTGCCCCACGGGCGATAGACCTCTCGTTGATGACTCAACTCGTTTCGCCCAGCTAACGGAGCCACTAGCTCTTTGACTTGCTGCGCTTGGTTAAGCTTTGCTACTAGCACCGCGTCTTTAGTTTCAATAATGGCAATGTCTTCCATACCCAGCACAGCCAACAAACGGCTATCGGCTTTAAGCAAACAGTTGTGGCTACCCATCGCCAAAACATCACCCTGTTTAACATTGCCAAATTCATCCTTCGCATTAGCTTGCCAAAGAGACTGCAAATCACCCACATCACTCCAACCACAAGCCACTGGCACAACCACTGCTTTTTGGGTCTTCTCCATAATGGCATAGTCTATGGATATAATTTCGCATTGCTCAAATTCAGCAACGGGTAAACGGATAAAGTCTAAATCTTTGGCAGACCCATCGAGGGCACTTTGACATTGCTTGAGTAACGTAGGACAAAGGGTTAAAGCCTCTGCCAGCAACACACTGGACTTAACGATGAACATGCCACTGTTCCACAAATAATCACCTGCAGCTAAATAAGCTTGGGCCACAGCTGCATTAGGCTTTTCTACAAATTTCTCTACCCCAAAGCCCTTTAACACAGCATCGCCACAATGAATATAGCCATAACCTGTGCAAGCAAAGCTAGGCGTAATGCCCAAGGTTACAATAAAACCTTGGGCCGCTAATGCATGAGCTGAACTTAAAGCGGCATGAAAAGCGGGCACATCAGCAATATCATGATCAGCAGACAACACCAACATGGGTTCGTCTGTGTCCATCTGCTGTAAACGCAAGGCAGCGATAATGACTGCAGGAGCAGTATTACGGCCCATGGGCTCTAATATGATATCAGCGCCTTGGCCTATACTAAGCAACTGTTCTGCGGCCAAAAAACGGTGGTCCTGATTACAAATAAGCTGACTATTGACTTGGTCTAGCCCATGCAAGCGAGCAAACGTCTGCTGCAACATGGTATGTTGGTGATGGTTGTCCACCAGCACCTGATATTGCTTAGGGTAGGATGCGCGAGACAGTGGCCACAAACGGCTACCCACACCTCCAGACATAACCACCGGAGCAAAAACCAAAGGCGTTTTTAAAGCAGTCATTTAAACGTAGAAGGCCTTCACCGCATCACATATACGAGTGATATCAGCGTCTGTTAATTGATTAGACGAGGGCAACCACAAGCCATTGACCCCAATATTTTCTGACACAGGGTGATTTCCAGCAAGATCATAAACCTTTTGCTGATGAATAGGCGGGTACATTACGCGGGTGCCTATCATTTCAGCCTTTAAGAAGGCAGATAATGCCTCTCGCTGCTCAACCAAGGCATCAATAAACCAAGGCGTAGTAATGCTTAATTCGTGGGCAAAGAGCTTTACCTGTGGGCAGTTAGCCAACTGATCTTCATACTGCTGCCAGATTTGTTTTTTGCGCACAACCCTATCTGCTAACTTACCCATTTGGCACAAACCCACCACTGCTTGTAATTCGGTGAACTTAAAGTTAAAACCCAAGCTGTCATGAATATCGTTGCCGCCACCAGCGCGGCCAAAATCTTTCAAGCGCCTTAATCGTTCTGCTACACCATCATCATTTGTCACCAATGCGCCACCTTGGCCCGTGGATATAATCTTGGGTGCAGAAAAAGAAAAGCTGCCTACTAGGCCTTTAGTACCTGTGTGGGCGCCATCTGAGTAATAACTCCCCAAGCCTTGGGCAGCATCTTCAATTAGCAGAAGATCACGCTCATCACAAAGCCTTTGAAAAGCCTCAATACCGACACTTGGCGCACGTCCATTCGCAACCACCAACATAATGGCTTTGGTTTTGGCCGTAATGGCCTTTTCCACTAAAGCTATATCTAAACACAGGGTGTCGGGCTCAACATCCACAAACACCGGCACTGCACCAAACATCCGCAGGGAGTTAGGGCTGGCAATCATGGTGTAGTTAGGCACAATCACCTCGTCACCAGCCTCCACACCTGCTGCCATAGCAGCTAGAGTTAAGCTAATGGTGCCATTATTCACTACCACACAATGCTTAGCTCCAGTAAACTGAGCAATACTTTGCTCAAATGCTTCTGTCTTTTTAAACTCAGTTAAAAAGCCATCCTCATCCATATAGGCCATGAGGGCCAGTTTTTCTTCTGCGCCAAAGCAAGGGCGCATTTGCATAATAAATTCTTTGGCCACAATTAGATCCGTCTTCTGTCAACTTTGGCGCCTAAGTACGGGCCATTTTTAATTTCCAACACCTGAGTGCCATCCTCAATAATGTCATAACCATGGCCACCACGAAGTAAGATTACCACATCACCCTCATGGGCGTTAAATTCAGCTAGGGGTTGGTCTTGTAGACCAAAGATACGAGCCTTTATAGCTCCACAGCGCACGTATAATACTTCTTGAGTTACCGTGACTTCACGTGGTACATGATTATGCACATGGGGCTTTAAGGCGGTACCTGTGTCATAACCCCAACTGCCCACTTGCACATATTCCTCATCTTGAGAAAAAAAGTTAAGCCCGTCTTTCCAAGCTTTCTCAGCAGGTATGTGGCGCGCTAATAATTGCTCGCCATCTTTGTATTCTTTAATCATCATATTCTCTTTATATAAAACGTCGTTACTCGCCTAAGCACTCAAATACCCACCTATGCAATCAAGTACCCACATTAATTAAACAAAAGGTGCTTTTAAGTCACGCCCAGACATCACAGGTTCAGTCACTGGCCAATCTATGCCAATGGAAGGGTCATCCCAACGCACAGAAAACTGTTCTGCCGCATCAATGTAGTCCCCATCATAAGCTAATTTGTAATGATACACTGCTTGCTCACTACTAACATAGTAGGCATTACCGCAACCTGGGGGTATGAGCACCATTTTTTGCTGGGATTTGTTAATTTTATAACTTTGCCAATTTAAGTAGGTGGGTGAACCTTTGCGTACATCCACCACCACTTGAGTAATTTCACCAAACACGCAAGTCACTAACTTCCAAGACTTGGAATCACCGTGAATGCCCCGCAGAACATTGTGATGGGATTGGGAAAACTTGTCGTGTTTAAAAGCTAAACCATTAGGCAACAAAGCCTCTAGATCGTCCCTCAAAAACGAGGTCCAAATATCACCACGCTCATCAGTGGCGATTGAAGGCGTGACTGCATAAACACCGGAGACTTTCTTCGATTCTAATAACTCAAAGCCAAAACTCATATGAGGTCACTGACCAAACGCGGCAGTAAACCAGTAATCTGTTCGTTTTTGGCTTCTGCTAAATCGTACTCAACCATTTCTGTAACCAACTCATCAAAGGTAATCTCAGGCTCCCAGCCCAACAGTTGCTTGGCTTTGCTAGCATCACCCAGAAGGGTTTCCACTTCCGTAGGGCGAAAATATTGTGGGTCTACGGCAACAATGCATTGGCCATTAGCATCATAGCCTTTTTCATCAACCCCTGCGCCCTGCCAAGTAACACTCATGCCTAACTTTTTACAGCCAATTTCTACAAACTCTCGCACACTGTATTGTTCGCCTGTGGCAATCACAAAGTCATCGGCCTCTTCTTGCTGCAACATGAGCCACTGCATACGCACATAGTCTTTTGCATGGCCCCAATCGCGTTTGGCATCCATGTTACCCAAATACAAACAGTCTTGCGTACCAAGGCTAATGCGGGCTAAGGCACGGGTAATCTTGCGGGTTACAAAAGTTTCACCGCGTAATGGCGATTCGTGGTTAAACAAAATGCCGTTACAGGCATAAATGCCATAGGCTTCACGGTAATTGATGGTGATCCAATAGGCGTACATTTTTGCTACCGCATAAGGGCTGCGAGGGTAAAACGGAGTTGTTTCAGTTTGAGGCACTTCCTGTACCTTACCGAAGAGTTCAGACGTAGAAGCTTGATAAAAACGGGTTTTCTTTTCTAACCCCAAACTCCGAATCGCTTCCAATATGCGCAGCACTCCCGTGCCATCAGCATTGGCGGTGTACTCAGGCTCCTCAAAAGAAACAGCCACGTGAGACTGGGCCGCCAAGTTGTAGATTTCATCAGGTTGGGTTTTTTGAACAATATAGAAAAGGCTCGAAGAATCCGTCATGTCACCGTGATGAAAGTGAAACTCACATTTACCACAGCTAGACGCTTCAATCAGGCGATCGATACGAGCTGTATTAAATAAAGAGGAGCGGCGTTTAACGCCATGAACGATGTAGCCTTTTTGCAAAAGGAATTCTGCAAGGTAGGCACCATCTTGGCCAGTAACACCCGTGATAAGAGCAACTTTTTTCATCTAATTAAGCACTAGTCTTTTTAAAAGCCTAATGATACCAAATTAACCAATAGACCTCATAGAAAAAATTCAGCATTAATATTTGATAAGGGCATTTATCGCTGGCCAGAGAAACCCTACTCTAAAATATGCACATTCTAAACTGGCTTCGTTTTGTTACATTTTATTCAGTCCAAATGGACTAAGAGATGTGGGAAATGGCATTGCGCTAATAGTGCATTATGCTATGGCTTCATAGGTGCACATGTCAAAAAAAAGAATAAATCACTAGTTCAACTCACCAGCTTGAGCAACCTGCTCCTTGTAAACCCAATCAACCACTTTTACATCAGGTTTATATTCAGGCAACAGCTTTTCAAAGATACTACGAATCATCATCACATCACCATTCATCGCCGCAATACGCAACGTAGTGATTATGGGTTGTAACTCACACCACGGTAAAAAATTTTCATTAGCCTTCATAATACGCGGATGCATAGTAGATTGAGGATTATTGCCTATCAACAGCTCTTCATAAAGCTTTTCACCAGGGCGCAAGCCGACCACTTCAATAGCAATGTCCCCTTCAGGTGTGTTTTCGTCCTTAACACTAAAGCCAGACAGTTCAACCATCCTATGTGCCAGGTCTATTATTTTAACTGGCTGGCCCATATCAAGCACATACACTTCGGCTCCACTTCCAATCCTATAATCACTCATATCATCAGCTATATCAGCACCATTCCTGTTACTAAGGCCCGCTGCCATGGCACCTGTTTGCATGACTAGCTGAGCAGCTTCGGGAATGGTCATGAAATAACGGATAATATTTTGGTGCGTTAAAGTAATTGGGCCGCCTTGAGCAATTTGCTGCCGGAAGTAAGGCACCACAGAGCCTGAAGAACCTAACACGTTGCCAAAGCGAACCATCGCCAATCGAGTAGTACAGGGAATTTGTACAGCATGATTCCCATCCCACAAAGGTTCAAATAAAAGATTTTCTTCCACTGCTAAGGCCTGTAGAATCAGCTCACAACAGCGTTTACTAGCCCCCATGGCATTAGTAGGGTTGACCGCTTTATCAGTACTGACCAATATAAAACAATCTACCTGCCGCTCTATGGCCACCTTAGCCATCACCAATGTACCTAACACATTAGTTTTTACACATTCGGCAATATTGTGCTCAACAATGGGCACATGTTTTATCGCAGCGGCATGGTAAATAATGTTAGGTTGCCAAGTGAGGATAACATCGCTTACCCGGTTTTCATCCGTCACTGAACCGAGCAAAGGTATAATAGTGGGTACTAACCCAACAGTCCCTCGGTTATGGTCCTCATCATTGAGGTAACCAAGAGTATTTAATAGTTCGTTCTGTAAGGTATAAATCGAAAATTCGTTTTGCTCAAATAATAACAACACCTTTGGCTTACGCTGTAATATTTGCCGACATAGCTCGCTACCAATACTACCTCCTGCGCCAGTCACCATAACAATTTTACCCGTGACTTGCTGCTGAAGCATTGCTTCGTCTGGTTCTGCAGGTTCCCGTGCGAGCAAATCATTGATATCCAAATCATGTAGATCTGAATAGTCAACCTTGCCTTGAGCCATAGCAATCAACCCTGGTATAGTTCGAATACGTACATTCAAGGGCCGCAGGTTCTCTATAATTGCACTACGTTGTTTGCGGGTAAGGGAGGGTATTGCAAGCAGTATGTCGTCCACCTGGTGACTAACAACAAACGCCTTCATTTTTTCTTGGCCTAAAATAGGTACACCCATCAAGTCCCGCCCGTGTAACTCAGTGCCATCATCCACAAAAGCCAACAGTACGCATTCTCGGCTTTGCCCCAATCCAAGCGCTAATTGCCGGCCTGCGGCACCCGCACCAAAAATAATTACTCTTGATTGGCGAGAAACGACCGCGTCGGCACTAAGGCCTCCCTTTTCGTGTTTCATATGAACTGAATCTTCAACCTTACGCAGTATCCAACGCGCAAACATCCGAGAGCCGGCAACGACCAGCATAGCCACCATGGCATTGATGAGCACAACAGAGCGCGGAATTCCCTCCACACCACTCAAAAAAATAACCAACCCCAATAGTGCTGAATACACTAAAACTGCCTTCACAACAGACCACATAGCCTTCATGCCTATGTACCGAATAATAGCCCTATACAGTCCAAAGTGAGCAAACACTGGCACCGCAAATGCTGGAGTAAACAACACCAACAATACTATAGGATTATTTACACCGCCTCTGGGCCAGTAAAAATCATCAAGTCGTAGTGAAAAAGATAGCCAAAGAGCTCCAATAAGCAATAGAGAATCAGCAGTTATGAGAATACTGCGCTTTGCTGGATAAGGTATTAATATAATGTATTTAAAAACATCGTGCATTCAGTTACTCACCGCAATATTAATTTATAATAGGTAAATCTTGAAAAGCGTTTTAGTAGATATTGAATCAAACTAATTCTAATTCACAGCGATTACTTAACGTTCTTTACGCCCAATAGGTCAAGTCCAAATCCATTAGTGAGATACCCCATCTTTTTTTAATACCTTAATAAATGTCAGTCGAATAATTTTAATGTCCAGCCAAAACGACTGGTAATGAAGATACTCAACATCCAAATCGACTTTCTGATTAATAGGCAATTGATCACGTCCATTAACTTGAGCCAAACCAGTTAAACCAGGTCTTAATTCATGGACACCCTTTTCAGTTCGTAATGTAATCAAATCATCTTGATTAAATAACGCAGGACGAGGTCCAACAAAACTCATATCACCCTTAATAATTGACCATAATTGAGGTAACTCGTCCACGCTTGATGCACGCAAAAGTCCACCAACTGAAGTCAAAGCACTTTTTGGGTCAATCAATAAATGAGTCGCGAGTAATGGCGTGTCTATTCTCATAGTACGAAATTTAGGCATCTTAAAAATGATATTATTTTTACCAACTCTATCTGACCAATAGAGGATAGCACCCTTCGAAGTCAACTTTACCAATATGGCAGTAATAAAAATTGGCAATAGCAATAAAAATAACATCACTAGAGCAAAGATAAAATCAAAAACGCGTTTCATCGAAGTAACCTAAATAGCCAAGAGTCGCATCGTACATAATAGTCGTTAAATTGAGAACTATTTTGTTCTCACCTCAAAAGCAATATATGGATCATCGCCATATTTACTTAATTAAATAATAACGCAGCTAAGGGACACCTCAGCAATTAAATGTTTTACTAATAGCAAACGGCGCTCAGTGCATTATTTTAAATAATTTAGTGTTTCACAGTAACTCGTGTGAAATCTTTCACTATGTTAAAAGTTCCCACTCAGGCGTTCACCTGCAGCTTAAAAAAATTTCTTTCATAGAAATATACTATGAAGTAAAAATCATAAAAATACATATCGTAACGAATTTCTCTTACTTGACGAGTACAAAATCCAATAAAACGTGATGCAAAAATTTATCAGGAAACTTTCAACCTGCTTACTGTTTCATCCAGACCTTGCTGTAAGCTAAACGGAGGAACCCAACCTAACTCGTTACATATTTTACTACTATCTAGTTGCAAAGATTCACATAAACGCTCCATTTGACGGGACTTACCAAGCACCATCCCCATAATTTTCAACCAACTAAAAGGGCAACTAAACAAACGGGAAGAGACACCCAGTGCTTTAGATATTCCTTTTATAAGATCAGGCGTAGAGACTGCTTCGCCATCACTCACTAAATATGTGTTACCAGCTGCTTCAGGGTGTTCACTACAGATAATTAGAGCATCAACTAAATTTCCGACATATAGTAGGTCACGCTTATTTTTAACACCTGCAAACGGTAACGGGATACCCAGGGCTGCCACACGTAACATTTGAGAAAAATTGCCTTTTACTTCTGCTCCGTATATCAAAGGCGGTCTAACGATCACCACCTCTAGTCCTGTCTCTGAAGATACTCTGTTTAAAGACTGCTCAGCCTCCCACTTTGAAATCCCATAAGCATCCTGTGGATTAGGTTCATTTTCCTCTACAAAACTCTCACAACCACTAGTCGATGTCCCAATTGCTTTAATGGAACTGACATAAACCAGTCGTTTGACACCAAAAGCGGCGGCACATCGCGCCAACTGTTCTGTTCCTTTGGTATTCACCATACGAAACTCAGCTAACGGGTCGTTAGCGCTATCGTTCATTTTATGGACACGAGCAGCAAGGTGAATAACCACATCACAACCCGATACCGCATGACCCCAATCAGTATTAGTATTAATGTCTCCCACTGCAATTACTTCAACATTCTCGTCTAAATAACCAACAGGCAAACTACGAACCGCTTCACGTACTGCAAAACCTCGTGATACAGCCTCTGAAGACAATGCGCTTCCTACAAAACCATTTGCTCCAGTAATAAGTAATTTTTTCATTTTAAATTAAGGTGGTCCCCTAGTAACAAATTATATTCTTCTACTACCAACTTATTTATGACTTCAGAATCAAACTCTTCTTGAGCTCGAAGTTTAGCAGCTTTACCCATTTGCACACGCAACTGTTTATTTTTCAGCAATTTTTCTATAGCCCTCCGTAACGCTTCAATGTCACGAACTGGCACAAGCAAACCAGTTTTACCATCTACAACTGCATCTGATAATCCATCAATGTCTGTACCAATAGTTGGAACGGACATTGCGGCAGCCTCGATCACAACGGTTCCAAAACCCTCTCGATAGCTTGGCAAACAAAGAATATCAGCAATAGCCAAATAAGATTCTGGGTAGCTAGAATACCCAACAGCGTGAACATTCGGAAATTTGAATATTTCACTCTCACAAATATTATCAACTGCTCCACTATTTTTTTCAAATGGCCCGACAAGGATAAGATGAGGAACATTGTCTTGATGTTTAATTGACGCAAATGCACTCAACAATTCCCGAACTCCTTTATCTACTGTAATGCGACCTAAAAACAACAGCACTTGTGATTTAACAGGAATCTGAAGCTTCTGTCGCATTATCTCGTTGTCATTTCTTGAGAAATGCCCAGAACTAAACCTAGTTATATCTACCCCAGCAATCGAACAAGCTGCCATTGCACCCAAGCGATTACCTGCCACTACACGTTCATCGATCAAAAACTGCCACTGACTTAAGCTATCCGTGTAACAACGAGTATTGAGCATCACAACTAATTTATCACTGGCACGCACAATCCACCTTTTGAGACCAACCATATTAACCCAGCGCGGCCCAGTAAACGTATGAAGTCTTATCGGAACTCCAGCCAAACCCGCTGCAATCGCAGTTAAAAGTCCCGCTTTAGGGGTTGTTGAGTGTGCTATTATTATCTGTTCCCGTTTAAAAAAAATAAATAACCGTATTAGCGCTAAAATATCTCTTAAAGGGGATATTGATCTTGGAATATCTATAGTCACACAACTGACTCCCGCTAACTCATTCAAATGAGCCACATCAGGTCCATCGCTGCACACTACGGTCACTTTTGCTCCAAATTTACCAAGTGTTTTAATTTGATTTTTTAATTGGGTCACCACAAAAAATGGCACAGATGAAACACGTGCAATCCGGGTTCCATCCAGGACCAATAGAGAACACTTATCAACGTTTTTGTTTTGATCCAGCAACACTATCATTTACTCTTACCTGCATGAAAAAATTATCTGCCTCATTAATCCCATTGACACCTTAATATTTTTTATATCTAACCTCAAGTTCAGTTTTTTAGTTAATCTCCAAAGACGCTATCTTTTGAATTTAAATTACATTAAGTCAAGTGTTGCAATTGGTGAATCCCAAACCACAGAATATATTACAGTCAACGCCAACTTAATAAATGACTGGCTTTCGCATTAAAGTACCAATTTAATCCTGAACCACCTAGGCCTTTATTATGACTAACAAAGTTCTACTAACAAATTTGGTGATACGCACCCACTTTTATAGACATCAGCTTGGATCATAAAATAGTTATTTTTCGAACTCCATGGCGATAAGACTTTTGTTGTTCCCATGGAGTCTGGCTGAACTATAAAACAGTTCAATATAATTGACTAGATCGTTTTTCGCAGCTTCCCTAGCTAGATAAATACGCCGCCTTATACGCTTTTTCTTGGGCCCACTAAAAAGCTCTCTGCAAAAGGATTATAGTGAGGAATATCAGGCAAATTAAAGCTGTGCAGGCGAACCCAGATAAAACTACGAGCGAGGCCGAAAAAGTCGCAGCATAAAAATTGAAAAAAAATTGCCAACTTCCTTGAAAACACCATACTCTTTACGATAACTTAATACCTAAAAAATCATCATTTGTTGCGTTGGCAGCTTGATTTTTCCATCACTTTTTTAACAACTCTATCGTATTCTCAACTATAAAAACCTGTTCCTCTAAGTCACAAATTTTTATCCAACCAAATGTTCTTAACCAAGGTGACCTATACTAATGCCTGCCCCAAAAGTTTGTCTTGCTTGTCTTTTCAATCATCCACTCAATCAATCAAACATATTGATAACATCTTTTGTCAGATGGCCAAATACACTTTTCCAAAAAAAAGAGCCCAAGGATTTAACTGTTAATCTACAAGCACAATCTCTTTAATTACATCAGGGATAGATATTTCTGGACAGAAATCCAATTCTTTAATTAACTTAGAGCAAGGGTAGCTTGTTCGTGTCACTAGAGCATCGATTCGCTCTCTTGTAACAGGAAGTTTGATAAATTTTGATACTAAAGCAGTGCATCCTCTAACGAGAAATTCTGGCACTCTAACCCTTGGATTATTAACGCCCAATGCAGACGCCATCGCCTCAACCATTTGCACTAAAGAACAATCGTTAGATAAGTTAAAGACTTGATTTTTGGCTCGAATATCGTAGCCACTGATATACATCAACCTAATCAAATCTGATACATGAACATATGTTCCAACGGCATCATGTTTACCCACAAAGAAAAAAAATCCCCGTTTTATTACCAAACCCAGTTGATATAACGATTTATTAGGCATTTTCTTTCCAATAACATTTGACGGTCTAATCACCGTATAAGTGAGGTATTCGTTTTTAGCAGCCCTTAAGACTAACGAGTCCGATACTGCCTTCGTCTCTTCATATATTCCAACTGGCCGAACATAAGATTCCTCTGTAACAATTCTAAGATCTGACGGCTGGCCTCTAATTGGACCGTATACACCAACGCTACTAAGCTGTATCCAGTGAATTTTACAATTGGTTCGCTTAAAGTAACTTTGTACAGACGCTAATAAGCGTTTAGTACCAGAAACGTGTAACGGCTCCATTTTATACAGATCATGGATCTCTCCAGCGCAATGATATAGAAGATCTAACCCGTCGATGAAGGAAGTTAAGTCCAAGTGATAATCAGTCAAACTTCCAAAAAATACCTCAACATTATCGAGTGAAATTTCATCTTTAATTCTTGTCCTAGTCAAAATCCTGACTTGATGGTTATGTTTCAAACACTCTAAAACAAGTGCTTTCCCAATAAAACCTGTAGCTCCAGTAATACCAATGATCATAATATATACAATTTCAAGAAATATTTAATTAAACTTTTTTTGACGCCATCAAATTAACTACATAAAGTGAAAATAGGAACGAAGTCGAGAGAAAAAATATGGCTTGATAGTGAATACCAGCCAAAAAGACTATAAGGATAATATATTTATCAGCTTTGACATCAGATAGAAAAGTTAATCTTAATAAGAAGATCGTTAAAAAAACAAAATAAAATAACCCCATTTGGTTAAACATAAACAGTGGCCCAAAATCTGATGTAATAACTTTATCTCCAAGAGCCACAGCCTTACCAAAAAAAACGTCCAGGACGCTTAAGTTTAGATCGAAGAATTTAACTACATTTCCATGGTAATAATTATAATTATAAACTATGTATCGAGGTGATATTCGATAAAATAATAATGATTCAGGCATCAAATAAAAAACTAAATAAATATATGGAAACGCTGCAGCCAAAGAGTAAAATAATTTTTTTGAATACATTCTGGTTTGATAAATAAGGACTAAAAAATAAACAGCAAGACCTGTACCACTTTTTTGAACCACTATCCCTATAGTCAGCATCAAAAGATATTTAACACAAAAGAGACTGCCCTTTCGCTCTTCACCTCTGGCTATCATTAGATAAACCATAGCCAATGCTGCTCCGTTGACTGCAGCATTTCCAGTTAAGCCAAACGGTCGCCCTGAACCATCTTTATAATTATCATGTTGCATCAATTCCCAAGATCGAGGGAAGTCAAAATAAAGGACCACCCCACCCCAGATGATGTTGATAAAGCTAATCCAAAAAAAATATTTTGCGTAGACAATAAATTTATCATTAATATTAGATCCACATAAATATGTCCCTACCCAAAACAAAATTAGTATAAATAATGTTGAATAAAATAGAGCATAATCTAAAAACGCCCCCTCTTTAGTGTCCATACCTATTTTGTAAAAATGATATATAATTGATGAAATAATACTAAAAATTATCAGCCCTATTAAAATTAAACTCAGTTTATCAATATATTTTTTTATAAAATAACTTTTTATATTAAAGAAAATAAATAGAGATATTAATGATACTACTACAACTATTTCAAAAATGTTATGGCGAGCCAAAATATTTAAGAACGGACCTATTATCAATAGGGGCCAGATTAAATTTTTAAAATTTAAAGTCATTTGAACTATCTAAATTAATAATTAATGAGATAAAAATCATACTAACGTTTAAGAATCCTAAGCAATAAGTTCTTAGGAATTCTTAGTAACAGCAAAACATAAATGATTTTATATTGCCATTTATTTGAATAAATTTTCAAAATTTTATTGGATGCTTTAGCGTAGTCATTTTGATATATATAATAAATTGCATCATAGTAACTCAACTTTGAATATGCTGATTTAACCTCACAAGGGTATTTAATATTAATTGATTCGTCTCTCTTCAGTATTTTGTCAAGTGTATATTTAATCTCAACAGACGCTAGATCCAATGTTTGGCGAGATAAAGAATTAACCTGCACACGATATTGAGCAATAAATTGGCTTATCACACCCACATTATATCTAGATGCTATTTCCATAAACAGATTATGATCAGGGCAGAATTTTAAGTGTGATGCAAACCACAAATTATTATCTTTTAAAACACTGTGCCTAATCATTACCGAAACCATCTTAATTTCATATCTATCAAGCAAATGTTTAAAAACCTGACCACTTGTGCAGCGCACTTGCTCTTTGCGACTTATTTTTCCTTCACTATTTATAATGGCAGTGCTCCCATAACACATTGCATATGCATTATTTTCCATTATTCTGTATTGCATAGAAAGTTTATTTTTTAAAAATAAGTCATCACAATCTAAAAAACAGATATATTTTCCTCTTGCCTTTTGTAAGGCTAGATTTCGAGCTTCGCCAAGATTAGTGTTTTTCTCAGCCAAATAATACCTCAACTTTTCATTAAATGATTTTGCAATGACTGCACTATCATCAGTTGAAACATTATCCCAAAATATAATTTCCCAGTCAGTAAAAGTTTGCTCGTATACCGAATCAATGGCTTCCTTTAAAAAAGAATCACTATTATAGCAGTTCATTATAATGCTAATTTTTGGCAGTTGTTTCATAATTTTAAAACCATTTATTACAAATTATTATTAACTGCTCAATTTCTTTCTCAATATCATTATCGATACAAAAGCCTGTAGCCTTAAGTTTTTCTATGGAGTAGTTGAGATTTTTCAAGTCTTTTTGACTAGTTGTGTCCTTAAAATCCAACGTTGGTTTTCTAGTGATGAGCTTTTCTGCTTTTTTACTAATTACTCCAGATAAAGCTTTTAAACTAAGAACATTCCCACTACCTAAATTATATGTTTCACACCTCTTTATTTGATCAAATTTAAGCATAAAATTCACAGCACGGCATATGTCAGAAATGGCAATAAAATCTCTTTCCACCCAAGCACTGGAATGAAGTGTCATTTTGTTTTTTAAAATTAGTTGCTTTACTAAATCATTAGAAACCAAGCTCCAACAGTCAATATCCTTGGATAGTGGGTAACCAATCGCATTGGAAAGTCTAAAAATGACCGCATAAAAATCTCCTGACATACTATATTCATAAACATAATCCTCGGCAGTTCTATGAGTTATGGAATACGGATGTGATGGATGCGGTAAGGTCTTTTCTGTAATGAGTCCTACCAAAGGGTTACCATAGACATGAGCAGTAGAGAAATATATGAACCTGTCGATATTGCATTTCTTGGCTGATTTAAGGAGATTTAACGTACCCAAACTATTAACCATTATTGCTTGTTCAGGTTTGTCTTTTGATGATTGAGCATTCATCGCAGCAAGATGAATAATCGTGGACACTCCATTACACGCTGCATCTAGTGTTCCACTATTTTGCAAATCAATATTGACCAGCTGGCTGTCTGATAATTCCAATGGCACAGTAGCATGTGTTCTGCTCGTAGCTATTCTTACACTATACCCTTGTTCAATCAAATATTTTGCAATTCTGGAGCCTAAGTATCCTAAGCCACCCGTAATTAATACCATTTAGTTACCATTGCTTCCATGGCGCTTGATTCCTATCCCATAGATCACAAAGGTTTACTTTATCCCTTTGCGTGTCCATACATTCCCAAAAACCATTATGTTTAAAAGCAACTAGCTGGCCTTCTTCAGCTAGCGTCATTAAAGGTTCTTGCTCAAAAATTGTTGAGTCGCCTTCAATATAATTTAGTACTTCGGGCTGACAAACGAAATAACCTCCATTAATCCAAGCTCCATCACCTCTTGGCTTCTCAAGAAACTTAGAGACAAAACCTTTTTCTTCAATATTTAAAGATCCATAACGTCCAGCTGGTTGCACTGCAGTCATAGTAATAAGCTTGTTATGATCTTTATGAAAATTAAGCGCATCAGCAACGTTTACATCAGAGACACCATCTCCATATGTCAGTAAAAACGGCTCATTGCCAATATGCTCTGCTGCACGTTTAATCCGTCCACCTGTCATAGTAGAAAGCCCAGTTTCTAGCAACGTTACTTTCCAAGGTTCACAATCATTCTGATGAACTTCCATTTTATTATTTGCAAGATCAATGGTAACGTTGCTTTGATGCAAAAAGTAATTTGAAAAATATTCTTTAATTACATAACCCTTATAACCTAACAAAATCACGAATTCAGTGAACCCATAATTAGAGTAAGTCTTCATAATATGCCAAAGGATAGGTTGCTCACCTATTTCAACCATTGGTTTTGGTTTTATATCTGTCTCTTCACTTAGCCTTGTGCCAAAGCCACCTGCTAGAATCACAACTTTCATTTAAAACAACTCTCCAGTAAATATTGACCTAATTAGAAAGATAGTCCTCTATCTATTACCACTAATAAAACTCTTCGTTTGAGAGAAAACTAAATTATCGCGTACTTATGCTTTAACTCTTTAAAATTTTTTTAAAGAGTTCAAAATCATTAAAGGCTCCTTTTGAGACGATATCGTGTAGTCGCTCTCTTGAAAAATCCCACCATTTAAGTTTTAACAACCAATTTATATCTTCTTCATTAAATCTATATTTTACGACCCTGGCCGGATTACCAACGACTATGGCATAAGGCGGTACATCCTTTGTAACTACGGCACTAGCACCTACAATAGCACCATCAGATATCTTGACGCCCTTCATTATTACCGCATTTGCACCCACCCACACATCATGACCTACAAGTGTTTCTATATTATCTTTATCGTAACCTTGATAACCATCTACAAAGTGACCACTATGCTCGAAAAGATAAAAGGAATGAGTGCTAACTGCTGTATTATGCTCCCATAATCCGATGTAGCAACCGTTCGCAATAGAACAAAATTTGCCAACTTTACTTTTATTAACAATTGAATATTGCGAAACATAGCTATATTCCCCTAAAACACTAGAATGCAGCTCCGAATAATCTTTCAACCTTGCATAGTACTTTAAAGTAGAATTATTTACTTTTGCTAATTCAGATACAACGACTTTGCCTTCTATTTTATTCATTTTTAATTAATTATCTTCATCAGTTAAAGTGTTTTTTGTTACTAACTTCTCTACTAAAAGAATTAAAGACTTTTTTTAAATTAACAGCTAATCAATATATCGCTTCACCAATCAGTGTACCGATCTGAAAATTTGGAATTCTTTTTAAGAAATACACCATGGAACCCATCAAAGTCAAATTTTCTCCACAGATATCGAGTTAGCGTAAGGAGATTCCAGCTGGGGTATTGGACATACCTATCTTGATAGACGATTTCCCAGCCAGAAAATTGAAAAAACAAATTCCAATCATCTGGAGACAATTCAGATATGTGAGTACTTTCTGCGTCAAGTCCCTTTGTTGTAGCAATCTGATCTCTGACATGAGAAAAACCCGCTCGACTACAATATACATTGGGCACAGTAATTACAAAATATTCACAATCAGTATTTTTAGCGACGCTATTTAAAAAAGCTATGGGATTAAATAAATGTTCTATCATCTCATATGATAAGAAAATACCCACTTCCACATTTTCCTTCTCATGCAAATCTTCAGCACGACAATGAATAGCTTTAAGGCCTTTCTTTTGAATTTTTTTAGTTGCTTTTTCATCTAAATTCACTGAAAAGGAATCAACAACAATACCATTCTCTTCTAGAATTTTTTGTAAATAAAGAATATGCGTCCCTGCAGAATCTCTAATATCTCTAATATCTCCAATATCTCCAATATCTCTAATCGTAATCTTATCTCTTACACCTAATAAATCTACTGCTTTTAATGCTAAAGCTACCTGCAATGTGTGTTGATATCTAATTTTATTTACAACATATTCATCATCCATATTAATTTTATAACCAGAATACTGATCTGATAAATCAGGGCAGATTTCTTCAAGCTTTTCTTTTAATAGGTTTAATTTACGCTGCTTATTTACACTTTTAAAGGACTTTAAAAATAGCCAATAAACAATTTTTTTATCAAGATTCTCACATTTAATATCCTTTAGTACTATAAACTTTAACAATAGCGTCATAACACTTGCTATAAACTAATATCCAGATTGCAATCCACATAAGTCACATTGGTTTACAAAATATTGACACTTTAAAAAGATTATTAATGTTTGTTGCTAGACCAATCATAATTTATTTCAGTGATATTTTTACGATCTACCTCATTATGAGAATGAGGTAGATCTGCTATATTTAAAAGCAAGTTGAAATCTTCACTAATGCCCTGAAAACCCACCCAAACCATAGGTGGTATAGTGAGTCGAGCATAATTATCCCTTGATAGTGATACGCTCTGAAACAAACCATAACTTGAGGTTCTGTAACGAGAATCAAACATGACAAAGTTTATTTTACCTACGGGAACAACAATATTTAGCGTCATATCCCGATGACGTTTCCAGGCTTTTATAACACCGGATTCAATGGTTGAAAAATAAGCTTCCCCAAAATTTTTAAACCCAGAGTCTCCACTTTTCATTGCATGTAGCACGTCACCACCAGGCACATTGATGACTTTAAGAGGTGTCAATATTACACCTTCGATTAATCCCGCATCCATGACAAGCCTCGTTTTTTTGCTAAGTTCATATACTCATCAATTTGCCGCAGAGTAACATCAGATATTGATTTACTTCTATCTTGATAAAATGTTTTATACCATTGCACTGTCATACCAATAGTTTCTTCAAAGATTAAGGTCGGTGTCCACTGCAAATCAAATAATGCCTTATCGCAATTTAACTTCAATAAACCAGCTTCATGAGCATGTTTAGAATCTTTAGAAACGTCATTCCAGCGAACACTTTTCCAGTATTTAGACATTTCATCAATCAAATTCCTAACTGAATAATTTTGTCCAGCTGACGGACCGAAGTTATACGCCTCCCCATGTTTTTTGGAGCTTTTATACAATTCACTACCAAGTGTGAGGTATCCACTTAAAGGCTCGAGAACATGCTGCCATGGTCGAGTGGATTCTGGACTTCGAATATCAACAACATTATTTTCAGCCCATGATTTTACACAATCAGGTACGATCCTATCTTTAGCCCAATCACCTCCACCTATGACATTACCCGCTCGCGCAATGCCAATCCGAATTTTATTATTATCGTGATTAAAAAAAGATTCAACATAGGAGCGAATAACAATTTCTGCCATGCCCTTGGACGCACTGTACGGATCTTTACCACCTAAAGCATCCGTTTCACGGTAACCCCATACCCACTCCACATTGTCATATGCTTTATCACTTGTAATCATAATCGCTACAACTGGCTTTTCTATAAGTCGTAATGCATCAAGAACATTAGCAGTACCCATTGCATTCGTTGTAAGCGTTTCCAATGGACTGTCGTAAGACGGTCTAACAAGAGCCTGAGCTGCTAAATGAAAGACAAAATCTGGTTGGATTTTTTTAAAGCATTGCTTTACCAATTTAGCGTCACAAACATCGATCCTGTTATCTTCTATATAATTAGCCATGTCTGTAGCTACAAAGTGTGACGGATTGCTTGGCAAATCGATTGATAGCCCAACAACATTTGCGCCAAGATGGCTCAACCAAGCAGCCAGCCAACTGCCTTTAAAGCCTGTGTGTCCGGTAATAACAACTGTTTTATCGGCATAAATATTATCAAATGGCATTATAGTCTTGATACTCCACTTTAAGGTTTAGAAATGAATTCTAAAGCATTAGCTGTAGAAACAGGTTGAAAAAAATAATTTGATTTAAAGGCAGCCTTAGGATGACTAGTATTCAATAATGATAATATTTCATTTTCGTCGTAACACACTTTCCAGGATTCAATACCCTTCAATCCAGAGAGGGGGTTCATTACTGGACCCGATCGGGTGCCAACGATTGCGACCATAAGTCCTAGAACCGCTGCTTCTAAACAAACACTAGAAAGTGCCGAAATTAACAAACAAGCACTACTTAAATGATCATACAAATGTTGATCCGAAAACCTAAAGCAACTATTTTTCGCTTCAGGCGCTAAAGAAAAGAAACGCTCTTTGGTGAACGTTGGGTGATATTTCACAATAAAATTATGTTGATCACCAATAATATTCGCAAGTTTTACACATAGTCTTAATATTTCGCGGCTATCTTGGAGTGAAATTGGCAATACAATAATAATATCTGATGTTTTTTTGCACCCCAAGTAGTTTGGATTGTATGAATTTGAAAATCTAAATGCTGGTGCGATACCAACCTTCAAATTTGAACAATACCGTTTTTTATTTTCTACGAATGCCTCACCAACCACACAGATCTCATTAGGAACAGAGCCGGCCTCAACCTCATAAACTGTTGGATCTTTGCACGTATAGAAGTCGGGAACTACATAACCTTGGTAACCCTTGACGTAAACATCTGGAAAGTATTTCTTGAAAGCTAGATTAATTGCCCTATCAATTACTTGATTTTCGTTCCAATCAATTGCAATATCAATCTCGACCTTTTGCTCTTTAAGGCGTTTAATGAATTTATAGAACAATACTGCATTCACTAATGCTGGAGAGCCAATCTCTTTAATAAGTTCATCATTAACAACTTCATGAACACATATTCCCTCCCACATTGGAATAGTAATAACCCTTCTATGAAGCCCTAACGAAAGTTTAAATGCTGTTACATAATCACTTAATAACAACCAATCTTCTTTCATTAAAAAATTAGATTTAGATCGCCTGATTTTTTTAAATATAGAAAAGTACTGACCTATTGTTCTAAAGCCAATTAAAATAGGTACGTACCATATACTTTTTTGAACACCCTCATCTTCAATACTTTCAATTAGACTAGGGTAATAACGATCAACCAACACACCAGAATCATCAATACTATCAATAAATAAAAAATTCTCTAAATACGTTATTGGTTTAGATGGCATTCTTTTACCAGGAATGATTTTAGGCACAAAGAATAAGCACAACATCAAACATAAGCTTTTAATACAATTATTTAAAACGTTATACTTATTTGGTAAGTTTATTTTTTTATATTCGACAATGACTTTAGAATCAAATTCACCAATTAGTCGCTCACAGACAGACTTCATACTAACAGAATCAACGAATACTTTTTTTATCACCTCTTCACGTTCAAGCATATTCCGCAACAAGCGAAATCTACAAAACCTATCAAGAATAAAAGAAAGGTTAGTATTCCTGCAAGTAGCCTGCAATAACAAGTCTATATCGCTCAGGTTATTTTTTTTAATTAATTCACCAATAAACCGATTATATTCCGATCTAACACTTGGTTCCAAACTAGAAATCTCTTTAGCCTGACTAACAGTCATAGTCCCAGTTTTCCTTAAATCAATCTCCACAAACAAGATCCCTAAAGTCATCGAACCCAAACCATCGGCCTTCCGTGTCTTCTAATAATTCAGCAATAGTTTGTCCAATACCTATAAACTCCATTCCCACAGATTGGGCTGCATTGAAGTCAGCACTTGCATCGCCAAAGAAAACACAGTCATTAAAATCAACTGAAAGATCCCTTTTAATCGCTTTGAAGTTATCTATTTTACTGCCAGGCGATCCATATATCTCATTAAAAACCCCCCACAGCCCGCGAGCATTGATTATTTTGATAACTTCTGCGGTTGGAGCTGCTGAGTTCACAGCTAACAGATGTCCACGTTCGCAGCATTGCTCAAGGAATTTCCCAATATGAGCTATTTCGGCAGATTTGATCACTTTATCTACAACAATTTGCGAAAATAACTCTGATAATTCATTAAGTGATTGAATATCAATGTTTTGCTGTAAAAACGTATTGTGATAGTGCTTAAATTTATCAAATCTAGACATCCCACCATTGTTTCGATGATGGGCGACTACATCCTTGATCACATCACTGCCATAGGCTTTATATACTTCCGCAAAGGCTTCTGTTTTCACCTCTACTGAATCAGCCAATACCCCATCAAAATCGAATATTAACAACCGTTTTGATTTAATTAAGTCAATCGCCCTAGCTGGATCATTGATAATAGTCATGTAATATATTCAGTCCTAGCGCTTAGTATCATCAAGAAGTCTTCCTTTAATTGGCTATCCATACAAGCTCGGATAGTAATATCCATTTAGTCTTGATTCTCTGTGTGAATTTCACCTATCAAATCAAGGATACCTTCACCTACATCGACAAATTCATCTGGAACTAGTTTTTTGGCTTTTTGAGGAACATATCGATATGGAGTCATTACATAGTGATCACCTAAACTTTTACTGTTATGGAAACTAACATCCCTCTCACATCCAACAATTTCAAACATCATATCGATTAGCTCTGATGAGTTGAGAACTTGTGAACCTGTGACAGTTATCGCCTCATTTCTATGTGCCACATTTAGAATATCAACGCTAAGACGGGCCGCGTCAAATACGTGTATATATTCTCTTCGCTCTTTGCCTGTCCCAAAGTAATCTAGCCTACCCTCTTTAACTATCTGACTCAAAAGGCGCTTAAGCCCATTCCAATTTTGTGATCGAGGGCCATACAATGAGCCATAACGCAGTAATGTATAATCAAGCTTAAACTTTTGATTGTATGCCTCTATAACTGTCTCTGCAGCTTGCTTACTCGCTCTATAAAATGAACCATAAGGACTATATACGTACATACTTGAAGCGTACACGAACCTTTCTACCTTCTCTTTTACAGCAGCCTCTAGCGCGATAGTTGTCCCCATAACATTAGAATTTATAGTGTCATAGGGACTGCCAGACGCTTCAGATATATCTGCAATTCCTGCATAATGGTATATATATTTGGACCCTTTGACTGCGGCTTGAACCGCCTCTCGATCCATGATGTCACCGATGATGGTTTTTTGATCTTTTTTTATCCATGGTGACTCACATTGGTCAAATATAGTTACATCATAACCTTGCTTGGAAAGCTCATCAGCAGCATGACTCCCCATGAAGCCAGCACCGCCAATTACTAATACTTTATCCATTATTATAAACCTTCCCTTTGAACAGTATACTCTGCTTCAGGGACCTCACTTAATAACGGCTTACCCAATAAAAAACGCACAGCTTCTTCCGTTGATTCAATTTCCATACGGGTACGACAGTCGATAGACATTGAACCCATATGCGCAGTTAAAAGACAGCGTTCAATTCCAACTAATTCTCCTGAATACGGTTCATTGTCAAAGACATCTATCGCTGCACCAGACAGGTGCCCTTCGTTCATTACATCGAATAAGTCTTTTTCATTTATTATGCCCCCACGTGACGTATTAATAATCGACGCATCACTTTTCATCGTCAAGAGTTGTTCCCGACCAATCATGTTTTTTGTTCTAGCAGTGAGAGGTAAATGGAGGGATATTATATCGGCCTCTTGGTAAATTTTTTCTTTTGAAACCCAGTCTAGTTTAAACTTATGGTCCAATTCTTGATTGCGACTTATATCATTAACTAATAATTTTGGCGTTCCAAAGACTGATAGTCTATTTAGCACTCGAGTTCCAATCCTTCCTAAGCCGATTACGCCTATAGTTGCATCAGCA
>Ga0209199_1001350_pt1 | contig 29851 bp, 19 predicted proteins | sample COGITO_mtgs_1105_7_FD_184805 | JGI IMG/M metagenome (GOLD analysis project Ga0209199, IMG submission 184805) | Pelagic marine microbial communities from North Sea - COGITO_mtgs_110523 (SPAdes) (version 2) | ecosystem: Environmental > Aquatic > Marine > Epipelagic ...
GGTTTGGTCCCGTCTCACGGTTACTGCACAAGTCCATTGTTGCCCCGGACCTGCCAAAAACAACGCAGCAGGTCGATTGGGTCGCGGGTGCCAGTGTGATGATGCGCGCCGACATGCTGCGCGACATCGGCCTCTTTGATGAAACGTTTTTCCTCTATTTTGAGGAAACCGATCTGTGCAAGCGGGCCGCCAATGCCGGCTGGGAACGCTGGTATCTGCCCGATGTCGGCGTTGTGCACATCGGTTCCGTTTCGACCGGCATGAAAGAATGGCAGCGTATGCCTGCCTATTGGTTTGCCTCGCGCCGTCATTACTTTGTGAAAAACCACGGGCGCGCCTATGCGGCTTGCGCCTTGATCGCGCGCCTTGCGGGCGGTGCCATCCATACCCTGCGCCGCAGTCTGTCAGGCAAACCCAGCCAGGACCCGGCCTTCTTTTTGCGCGATCTTGCGCGCTTTGGTCTGGGCCTGCCGCTTGAGCGAAAACCCCAGACCCCATCGACCCCCGTCCCGGAGGACAGACTATGACCGTGCCATTCAACCCATCCGCCATCACCGCAATTCTGATGGGCGACGAATCCCTGACGATCGCTTGTGGCGATGTTCTGCTGGCAGGCGGACACCGGATCACGGCGGTCATCACTCGTGACGATGTGGTGCGTGATTGGGCCGAAGGGCAGGGATTGCCCGCGCTGGATTCCCCCGCTGATGTGCTGAACGGCACGCAGGCGGATTGGCTCTTGAGCATCGCAAACCTGCGGATGATCCCGCAAGTGGTTCTGGATCTGCCCGCCAAGGGTGCGATCAACTTTCATGATGGTCCCTTGCCGCGCTACGCCGGTCTGAACACGCCTGCATGGGCGATTATAAACGGTGAGCGGACCCATGGCGTCAGTTGGCATGTGATCGAAGGCGGCGTTGATGAAGGCGATCTGCTGGCCCAGCGGCTGATCGACATTGCGCCGGATGAAACCGCGTTTAGCCTGAATTCGAAATGCTATGCAGCGGGAATGGAGAGCTTTGCTGCCGTGCTGGCCCAGCTTGAGGTCGGCACGCTTGAGCGCACTCCGCAAGATCTGTCGCAGCGCAGCTATTTTGCCAAGGACCAGCGCCCGCAGAACATGGGTCTGCTCGACCTGTCTGCGGACGCAGATACTCTGTCAGCCTTGGTGCGTGGCCTTGATTTTGGTGGCTACTGGAACCCGCTTGGCACCGCTAAACTGGCTTTTGGCGATGATTTCCTGAGTGTACAGTCGTTGGATGTGCTGGAGGGTGCTGCCGCGCCTGCAGGCCAAATAACTCAGTTACAAAGCGACAGTGTTTCTATCGGCACAGGGACTGCAATCATTGCCCTTTCCGGCCTGCGGTCGTTGGAGGGTGACGCCGTTGATTTGACAACGATCATCGCGGTTGGTGACGTTTTGTCGATGCCTGAACTGGCCGACTTGAGCGCTAAGGGCGAAGACCAGTGGCGGACACTTTTACGCAAAGCAGAAGGGGCAGCCTTCCCGCTGGCCCATCCGGGCGCTGCGTCGAACTATGAAATGCAGGCACTTACGGTGCCCGCTGGCCTGAGCGTGTCGCAATTGCTGACCGCTTCGGGTTTGGTGGCGTTGAAATCATCAGGTGCATCGGATGCGCTGCTGGCGTTGCAGACAGCCCATGCTCATCCCCTCGCAACCCCTTGGGTGCCCTTGCATGTTCATGCGGCGGACGAGACAACCGTGGCTGATCTGCACGCCAGTGTTGAGAACCAACTAGCCCAAGTTGAAAAACGCGCGGCGATGCCACGTGATCTGCTGATCCGCGATCCCGAGTTGAAAGACCGCGCATTGCCGGACTTTGCGGTCTCTTTGGATGGCAGTGTCAGCAACCACGCTACTGTGACGGTCCTGCTGCATGGCACAGATACTAAGCTGGCCTACATGCCGACGCGGCTGTCCCCCGAAGCCGTCGCGCTGATCACCGCGCGGCTGGAGGCGGCGTTTGCTGCGATCAGCACGGCGAAAACATGTGCTCAGGTCTGGGGGATGCCCGCAGCGGAAACCGCGCTGTTGGCTAAGTGGAACGACACCGCACGTGCGTTCACAAAGGAACCTGTCCACGCCAGTTTCGAGGCGCAGGTAGACCGCACGCCGGATGCAGCGGCCTTGGTTTTCGAAGACACAACACTCAGCTATGCGGAACTGAACGCCCGCGCGAACAAGGTGGCCCATACCTTGCGGGCGATGGGGGCCACGCCCGGCACGCCTGTTGGCCTTTATACCACGCGTGGTGTTGATCTGATGGTCGGCGCTTTGGGCATTCTCAAGGCCGGGGGCGCTTATGTGCCGCTTGATCCGGGCTATCCGGCGGACCGGATTGCGCATTACATTGCTGACAGTGCCGCACCATTGATCGTGACGCAGACCGACATGGCCGCGCAACTGCCCGAACATACTGCCCAAGTCCTGCTGATCGACAGTGATCCGCGTCTGGCCGCTGCGCCTACGCGCAATCTAGATTCCTCGGCTGGTGTCGATGATCTGGCCTATCTGATCTACACATCAGGCTCTACCGGGACGCCCAAGGGGGTGATGGTCAGCCACGGTAATGTTGCCAACTTCTTCGCCGGCATGGACGACCGGATCGACCATGAGGCGGGTGCCGTGTGGCTCGCTGTGACCAGCCTGTCGTTCGACATTTCAGTGCTTGAGCTGTTCTGGACGCTGGCGCGTGGTTTTAAACTGGTGCTTGCGGGCGATGAGAGCCGCACGAATGTGGCCAACGGACCTGTTACCGCGTCAGACCGACATATTGATTTCAACCTGTTTTACTGGGGCAATGATGATGGCGTCGGCCCCAAGAAATATGAGCTGTTACTCGAAGGGGCCAAGTTTGCTGACGCCCATGGCTTTAACGCCGTCTGGACGCCCGAACGGCATTTCCACGCCTTTGGCGGGCCTTATCCGAACCCGTCGGTTACCGGTGCTGCCGTGGCCGCAGTCACGAAAAACATCGATGTGCGGGCAGGGTCATGTGTGGCCCCCCTGCACCACCCCGCCCGCATCGCGGAAGAATGGGCGGTCATCGACAACCTGACCAACGGGCGTGTCGGACTGGCCATTGCAAGCGGCTGGCAACCTGATGATTTCGTGCTGCGCCCGGAAAACACACCGCCACATAACAAGCCGGCCATGTACGACGCTATTGACCAGTTGCGCGCGCTTTGGCGCGGCGAAGCGGTCGAATTTCCAACCAAGGATGGCACGCCATTCGCGGTCGTGACGCAGCCACGCCCGGTGTCCAAGGAATTGCCGATCTGGGTGACGACGGCGGGCAACCCTCAGACGTGGAAAGAGGCCGGAGAGATCGGTGCGAACGTGCTGACACACCTCTTGGGCCAGTCGGTCGATGAGGTCGCAGACAAGATCAAGATTTACCATCAGGCGCTGCGTGATGCGAACCATGACCCGGCGGATTTTAAGGTTACCTTGATGTTGCATACCTATCTGGCGGACACCCGCGCAGAAGCCGAAGCCGTTGCGCGCGAACCGATGAAAGATTACCTGCGGTCCGCCGCCGGTCTGATCAAACAATACGCTTGGGCTTTTCCTGCGTTCAAAAAACCTGAAGGGGCCACAACGCCCTTTGACGTAGATCTGGGCGGCTTGAGCGAGGACGAGCTTGAGGCGATCCTAGAATTTGCGTTTTTGCGGTATTTCAACGACAGCGGCATGTTCGGCACGGTTGCAGACGGGCTGGCACGCACAGAAGAGCTGAAACGCATTGGCGTGGACGAAGTCGCCTGCCTGATTGATTATGGCATTGCGACCGACAAGGTGATGGCGGGCCTCACACCACTTGCGCAGGTTCTGAAAGGCGCCAATCAAGCGGTTGCCTTGGCGGGTGATGATTTCTCGCTCGCTGCGCAAATCGTCCGCCATAATGTGACACACCTGCAATGCACGCCTTCCATGGCGCAGATGCTGGTCACGAACGAAGATGCTTGTGCGACACTCGCCACCCTCAAACATATGATGATCGGCGGGGAGGCGTTGCCGGGCACGTTGGCTACAGCCCTGCAACGCGCGACGCGGGCCAGCTTGCAAAACATGTACGGTCCGACTGAGACAACGATCTGGTCCACCACACATCTGCTGGGGGATGATGCACCGACGACGGCCCCTGTGGGCACCCCGATTGCGAACACGAAGGTCTTCATCTTAAATGATAAGATGATGCCGCAAGCTATTGGCACAACAGGAGAATTATGGATCGGTGGTCAAGGTGTGACGCAAGGGTATTGGCAACGTGAGGCGATGACCGCGGAGCGGTTTACAGGGAACCCCTTTGGCGAAGGCAAACTTTACCGTACCGGTGATCTGGCGTCATGGGACGCGCAGGGTGTGTTGCATTTCGCAGGCCGCGTCGATGCGCAGGTCAAGATCAGGGGCCACCGGATTGAGCTGGGCGAGATTGAAGCACACCTTGCCGAGCTGCCCGGTGTCACGCAAGCAGTGGTCAGTGCTGTTGATATCGGCGGGCACGCGCAACTGGTCGGCTACGTGACCGGGCCAACGACACTGAACACAGAGGTTGCGCGGGCTCACTTGCGAGAGGTTTTGCCCGATATCATGATACCGGGCCATTTCGTCACGCTGGACCGTATGCCGCTGACACCAAACAAGAAAATTGATCGCAAGGCATTGCCGGCGCCGCAAATGCGCCGCACGACTGCGGCATTGGTCGATGCCGGGCCAGTGAGTGATACGCAAGCGACCATCGCGCGGGTCTGGAGCGGTCTGCTGGGCGTCGGTCACATCATGGCGGAGGATAATTTCTTTGCCCTTGGGGGTCATTCGTTGCTCGCCATTCAAGCCCACCGCGAGATCAAGGCGGCCCTTGGCGGCGATCTGACCATCACGGATATTTTCCGTTTTCCGACACTTGAAGCACTGACAGCGCATCTGGACCGTGACCACGTCAAAGCGCCGGACGTGCGGGTGTCACAGGACCAACCTGAAAAGGCCGAGACCATGTCAAAACGCCGCGCCATGCGCGCGGGACGCAGCAAAGCAGGGGCTTGATGCAGGTCGCTGGGTTGGATAGCCGCGCGGTTCTAAAAGCAGCGGCACCGGCTCTGTTCCGTGTGCCTGTGGGTGTGGCGGTGACGGACCCGCGCGGGCCTTTGGCGAACCTGTATCAAACAGAAACTGATTATATCGCGTGTGCCGTCGCGGGGCGGCAATGCGAGTTTGCAGCGGGCAGGACCGCCGCGCGCGACGCGATGCGCCAGCTAGGCCAGCCGCCTTGTGCAATACCTGCCGGATCTGATCGTGCGCCGATCTGGCCTGCGGGTCTGACTGGCTCAATCTCGCACACCAAATCGCTTTGCGTCGCTGTTGTAACGCGTGATGCGGCCAGTATCGGTATTGACCTCGAAGAGGCGACGCCGCTTGATCCGCAACTGATCCCGACCATTTGCACAATGGATGAACAGGCGCAGATCGCCGGTGCGGACATGGCATTGCGCGCCAAGCTGGTCTTTTCGGCAAAAGAGGCGGCGTATAAGGCGCAATACCCCCTGACCAAGGCGCTATTTGGCTTTGATCATTTCGCGGTGGCGCTGAACCTGGAAAGACAGACGTTCAAAGCGACGTTTCAAATGGATGTCGGGCGTTTCAAAGAGGGCCACGTGCTGCAAGGGCGGTTTGTGGATGTCGCGGGCCACTTTGTTACGGCTGTAACGCTGCCTTTGGATGAATATGAAGGTTGGATATGAACACCTGCTCAGGAGATCTCAGGAGATGAAGCCGATGTCCCGTCGTATTGCCCTTGCCGGTTTGATTGGCGCTGCTGTTTTCGGCGCTACCCGCTATCTCGGCGGTGCCAAGGGAGAGGAGCGCGCGCGTGCGCTTTATGCCAACCCGCTGGCAAAGCCCGAGGGCAAGTTGCAGGTCTACCACCTTGGCCATTCGTTGGTCGGGCGTGATATGCCCGCCATGCTGGCGCAGATGGCAGGTGCGGGGCATGATTATAACAGTCAACTAGGTTGGGGGACCTCGCTTAAGGCGCATTGGGATCCTGATGAGCCTATCAATGGTTTTGAGTTTGAAAACGATCATCCAAAGTTCCGCCCCGCGAAAGAGGCTATTGGATCGGGGGATTACGATGCGCTGGTCCTGACCGAAATGGTCGAAATCCGCGATGCGATCCGGTATCATGACAGCGCCAGATATTTGGCCGAATGGGCGGGATTCGCATGGGACGCGAACCCGCAAACGCGGATTTATCTATATGAGACATGGCACAATACCGATGACGACGCGGGTTGGTTGACCCGCATCGACCGCGACTTGCGCGAACACTGGCAGGGCCGCGTGAAATACCCCGCCTTGGCCAGCACAGACGCGCCGATCCACCTTATCCCCGCCGGTCAGGTGATGGCCGCGTTCATCCGTGCGGTCGATGCGCGGGGCGGGGTTGAAGGCATTTCAACGCTGAACGACCTCTTTGCCCGCAACGAGGATGGCACACCTGATACAATCCATTTCAATGACTTGGGCGCCTATCTTGTAGCGTTAACGCAGTACTCGGTGCTCTATCACAAAACACCCATAGGGCTGCCGCGCAAGCTGACCCGTGCGGATGGCACGCAGGCTGTGGCACCCAGCCAAGAGGCGGCCGCGCTGATGCAGCAGGTGGTGTGGGATGTCGTCGCAAAGCACCCCGAAACCGGTGTCGCTGTATGAGCGGTTTGAGCACGGCTTTTGCGGTTCTGATGGTCGGCCATAGCTTGTTTGCGCAGGACGGTCCCGACATGCTGCAAGGGGCGTTGCGCGCGGGCACTGGTTGGGGCGATGTGAGCCCCCAGATCATCAATGGCGCGCCGCTGCGCTACAATTGGGAAAACGCCGCGAACGCCGAAGGTGTGAATGCCCGCACTGTGCTGAATGCGGGGGGCACGACTCATCTGATCCTGACGGAGGCGCTGCCGCTCGAAAACCACGTCACTTGGTCGCAAAGCCATGAATATGCCGCATCCTTTGCAGGTCTGGCCTTTGCCGCCAATCCGGACGCGAAGATTTATGTGCAGGAAACCTGGCATGATCTAAAAAGCGGCACCGGTACGCCGGTTGCTTTTGACGAGGGCGCGGATGTGCCGTGGCGCATGCGTCTTGATAACGATCTGCCAGTCTGGGAAGGCATAGTTACGGCTATTGCCGACGCGCATCCGGATCATGCAGGGCAGGTGGCGCTGATCCCGGCAGGCCAAGCGATGGGGCGTCTGCATGACCAGATCGCCCAAGGCAAAATTAACGGGCTGCGCGACATCTCTACGCTCTTTGCAGATGACATTCACCTGAATGACATGGGGCATTATTTCGTTGCTATGGTGCAATACGCCACGCTGACAGGGCTTGACCCGCTTGGCCTGCCTACGGATTTCAAAGACCGCTGGGGCGGGGCATTTGATATGCCGACCCCCGATCTGGCCCGTGAATTGCAACGTGTCGCAGCGGAGACAATTGCGGCTTATACCCGCACAAAGGCGTCGACGAAACCCGTTACCTCGATCGCGGCGACACCCAACGCGCCCCGCGCCCCGCCAACGCCTGTTGTCCCGCCCGAGCCTGTTCCGGCACCGATCCCCACCAACGTGGCACCCGCCAACGGGACCAATGACATCGCCATCGGACTGGCATCGGTCGTGGATTGGAGCACGCAACAGCCCTTTCTGGATGTGTTCAAAACCGCGCGCCGCTGGATCGGGCATATGCCCGGCAAATGGGGAGGCATGTCCGAGGCCGAATTGCGCGCCGCCGGACATCTGGATGTGAACGGCTGGCCTATTCGAATGCCACGCACCTTGGGCAGCATCGGAACCCTGATCCTGACAGACCTGCCAGAGGACGCCCAGACGTTCGCGGGGCGTTACGTGCTGCGCTATACGGGCAAAGGGATCATCGAGGTTACAGGCCGCGCGCAGAACGTGCGCTACGGCAAGAATGAGATACGCTTTGATTTTACCCCCGGTCCAGGCAGTGTCGACATCCGGTTGCAACGCATCAACACCAGTGATCCGGTGCGCATCACGTCCGTCACAATGGAAAACCGCGTGGCGGCCTTGGACGCAGGCCAGATGTTCAATCCTGAGTGGACCACGCTTCTGGGTCCGTTCCGGGTGTTGCGTTTCATGGACTGGGGGGAAACGAACAACTCCAAACTGTCCACATGGGACGACCGCACGAAAGTGTCCGAATACACCTACACAAAGGAAGTGCCGTTCGAGGTGATGATTGATCTGGCGAACACGCTGGAAAAAGACCCGTGGCTGAATGTGCCACATCTGGCGGATGATGATTTCGTGCGGCAGATGGCGCAGCTGGTCAAAGATCGGCTTGATCCCAAGCTGACTGTCTATGTCGAGTTCTCGAACGAGGTTTGGAACTGGAGCTTTGAACAGGCGGCGTGGGCGGATGAAAATGCGCAGCTGCGCTGGGGAAAGCGTGACAAATGGGTTCAGTATCATGGGTTCCGGGCCGCGCAAGTCGCGCGCATCTGGTCAGATGTTTTTGCGGATGAGGCCGACAACCGCTTGATCAATGTGATCGCAACCCAAACCGGATGGTTGGGATTGGAGCGCGAGTTGCTGGAAGCGGATCTGGTCCGCGCCGAAGGTCTGCCTGCACCGGTCGATGCGTTTGATGCCTATGCGGTGACGGGGTATTTCGGCGCAATGCTGGGCGGTATGGACCGCGCAGAACAGACCTCCGGTTGGTTGCGCGAAAGCCTCGCCAAAGCGCAAGCTGATGCCGCGGCGGCTGGATTGCAGGGGCAGGAAGCGACCGACCATGTTGCGAAACACCGGTTCGATCTGGCCGTGTCGCTGGCGGTGCAGGAACTGCGCGATGGCGCAATCAGTGGCAAAACTGAAGGCACGTTGAAAGACCTGCTAGAGCGGCTGTTGCCCTATCATGCGGGCGTGGCCGCATCGCACGGCCTGCCGATGATCATGTATGAGGGTGGCACTCATGTGGTAGGCAACAGGGGGCGCGAAAATGATGAAACGCTGACCGCGTTTTTCACCCATCTGAACTACACGCCTGAAATGGGCACGCTTTATCAAGAGCTTTTGCAGGGATGGAAGGCCGCAGGCGGGCAATTGTTCAACGCCTTTCTTGACGTTGGGAAGCCGACGAAATGGGGGTCATGGGGCGCATTGCGGCATTTGGGCGACAGCAACCCGCGCTGGGACGCGCTGGTGAACTTTAAATGATTTGCGCCAGTGTTCTGATCCCTGCCCATAATGAGGCCGCCTATCTGCCGATCTGCCTGAGCGCGCTTGCAGCGTCAGAACTGGCCACAGGCGCGGTCGAGGTCATCGTAATCGCCAACGGTTGTACGGATGACACCGCCCGAATTGCGCGTGGGTTTGAGGATGCTTTTGCGGCCAAAGGTTGGCGTTTGCAGGTATTGGATTTGCCTGAGGGCGGCAAACTGGGCGCTTGGAACGCGGGCGAAGCGGTCGCCACCGGACAGGCGCTGATCTATCTGGATGCCGATGTGACGGTATCGCCGCCTCTTGTCAGGCAAGTCGCGGATGTCCTGCAAGGCGGCAGTCCCGCCTATGCCAGCGGCCGCCCGAACGTTACGGTCGAACACGACACAATCACGCGGCATTACACGCGGTTCTGGTGCACGACGCCTTTCATGACGCATGGTGTGTCGGGCTTTGGCGTTTTTGCCATGAACCGCGCGGGGCGCGCGCGTTGGGACGCATGGCCTGATATCATTTCAGATGACACCTTTGCCCGGCTCAACTTTCGCCCCGATGAACGGACGCGCGTGCCTGCGTCCTTTGACTGGCCGATGATTGAGGGCTTTGTGCGGCTGGTCCAGGTACGACGCCGTCAGGACATTGGTGTGGCCGAGATTGAAACATGCTATCCCCAGTTGATGCAGAACGATGATCCCTATGACAACATGCAACCGGTCTGGAAACGCGCGCTGCGTGATCCATTGGCGTTTGTGGTGTTTGCCACTGTGCGTCTGGCCATCAAGCTGCCTATATTGCGCAGCACCAACCGCTGGGTGCGCGGACGCTAGGCGCCTTGCATTGCGGCTGCCAGCTTGGCCGCCTCAACATCTATGTCATGGCGCTGCAAAACGCGGGTGCGGGCGTTCTGGCCCATCTGCGCGAGGGTTGTGTCGTCTGTCTGGGCAAAGCGGTCCATCGCGTTGGCCAAGGCGTCCACGTCACCCGCAGGTACCAACCAGCCGGTCTTTTCAGGCTGCACCAATTCCGGTGTTCCCGCGATGTACGTGGCAATAACAGGACGCGCGGCGGCCATTGCCTCCATCACCACCATCGGCAGCCCTTCGGCAAAGCTGGGCATGACAAGGGCATGGGCCTGCGCCAATTCATGCTTGATACGGGCTTCATCGACCCAACCCGTCAACGTGATCCGGTTGGCAAGACCGTGCTGTGCACTCAGCGCTTCAATCTGGCTGCGCATCTCGCCGTCACCGATCAGGGTCAGGTGGATCGGCGCTTGTGTGCGGGCGAGCGCCTCAACCAAGGCCAGCTGGCCTTTCTGTTCGACCAAGCGTCCGATTGCAACTAGGCGGCGCGGGCCGGCCGGCATCGGGGCAGGGGCATCGAATTTGGCAGGTTCAATCCCGCAATGCACCACCTTGATGCGCGCCCAATCGCCGTGATCGGTCCAGCGGCACAGTTGCGAACGGCCAAACTGGCTGATCGCGACGGCAAATGCGGAATGGTGGATCTTGTCGCCCAAAGACAAGGCACGGGGCGCGTCGAACTCTTCGGGGCCGTGCACCGTGAAACTATATTTGGGGCCGCCCAACAGATGGCTAAGCATGGCGACGGTCGCGGCGTTTGTACCAAAGTGGGCATGAGCATGGGTCGCGCCATTCGCGGTCATTTGCCGTGCAACGAACGCCGCTTCGGCAAAGTAGATCATATGCCGCAACCGCCCTATTTCAGACGCGGAACCCAGCCTTAGCGCCATCTTGAACGCGCGCAGAAACCGCGCTGGATTTTGCCATAACGCCTGCGCTAACGCGCCGAGCAATGCAGGCGCGCCGACTTTCAACACATATTGCGTTTTTGTCGCTTCTTCTTTGTCCTGTACATCAACCAGCGGCACATCTGCGGCGCGCATTGCCAATCGTGATACCTCGTGACCTACGGCCTCCAGCGCGCGAATTTCGCGGCGGATAAAGCTTTGCGAAGGCTGCGGGTAGGTATTGAGAATATAGGCGATCTTCACGAAATGCGGGCTCCGGTAGGGGCTGTCACGACAGTTAGGGGCGCGCGGGCCTGCACCCTAGCTCCGGGTGGTGTCGGGGTTGCGGGCTATACGCGCCGCACGGCCTTGCTGACCGGCGCGGCGGCGGTTTTGCCATAAAAGGCCCAAACCTTTGCGGTTCTTTGTTCGGGGCGATTGCGGGATCGAGATAACGGCGCGCAGACCTGTTTCCCGCTCCATTTGCTGCGCCGTGCGCAGCACAGGGTGGCGCAGTTCCAGCAAAAAGGCGAGGACGATTGCGCCCAATCCGGCTGCGGCACCGCCCATCATCGCCAGCCGTTTGCGGCTCATCGTGACGGGATATTCGGGCACGCGGGCCTCTTCGATGGTGATCATCCGTTCGCCGCGGGCACCCATTTCAAGGTTAACGGCGATCTCGGCCTCATTGCGGCGTGCGGCGGCCACATCAAGCCGTTCCTGCAACTGGATCAGGCGGCGGTCGAATTTGGCCAGCTCCCTGTCAATCTCGGGGGTTGTTTCAAGCGTGGCGCTCAGATTTGCACGGCGGTCGTCCATCAACTGGCGTTGGGAGGCAAGACTGTTCAATTCTGCGGCAAGTTCGGCCTGCTCACGTTCGATCGTTGCGGCGCGCGCGCCGTTTTCACCGATGCGGTTACGCTCAAGCTGGGTCGCGATGATTTCACGGTCCAGTTCCAGAATGGCATCATTTAGGCTGCCCAGCTCCGACTGGAGAATGACCATATTGCCTTCGATGGACAGGTTGTTGGCTTGTCTAAAGTCGGCCACTTCTTGTTCAAGTGTGGCGATTTCAGCGATCAAGTTCGCCTCTTGCTGATCAAAGAAAGTCAGCGTTTCGCGGGTTTGATCCTGTCGCTGGCGCGCGGTCAAGACGCGGGTCTGGTCGGCAAATTCATGGGCAACGGCCTGTGCCTGTTCGGCGGTGCCCATCTCGGCGGAAATGGTCAGGATCGCAATGGTGCCATCGTCCGCAACGCCTTCACGGACTGCGGCGACACCGGTGATTGTGACCGCCTCGCGCAGCATCACCACCTTTTCGTCAGGCAAAAGACCGGGCATGTCCAGAAACAGGCCCAGATCGTCGATAATATCCAGCATGTTGCTGCGGGCCATCAACTGCTGTTCAATCAATTGCAGCCGCCTTGCCGCTGACCCGTCTACGGTAGAGGGGGCAAGCGAATCCGCGATCTTGGGCTGCTCGATCTGGATGACTTCGGTGGATCTATAGCTATGGGCTTGTGACAGGGCGAACATCACGGCGATGCCACAGCCTAAAGCTGTCGCAAGAATGATCTGCCATGCGCGGCGGCGCAGCAGATCAAGAAAATCACCTATCGAATAGATCGGACCCATTGGCCGCAATACCCCACACTCAACACGAACACTTTGCACATATGCGCAGTGATTGTTCGCTCAAACCAATAAACTTTGGCCTAAATAGGGCGATTGTTCGCAGAACGCCACTTTTCGATCAAGTATAGCGCTGAATTGAGGATGCGCGGGCACGGTTCAGAACGACACCCAGCAGCGGCACCTGACCGTCCAGCATGCGTTCACATTCCAGTAACTGGCTGGCCGTTGTCTGTGTCCCATCAGAAACAAGCAATACAGCGTCCAGTTGCGGCACGAATGCGGAAACATCGTCGCTGACCAACATCGGCGGCAGATCATAGATCACCAGCTCTGGCGCAAGAGATCGGCGCATTTCTGCAAGTGTTTCGTGCGTGGAACGGTGCTGCAACGTCTCTGCGGCTGTGTCATCGGGAGATGCATTCAGCCCCAGCGCAAGCGTGTCGCTGATCCGCATCAGATGCTCTGTCATGGCAACATCGCCGGACAGGTAATCGCCCATGTCGCCGGGGGCTGCGATATCAAAGGCATCCATGACGCCCGGATCACGCAGGTTCATGTCCATCAGTACGGTGCGCGAGGCTTCGACCCGCGACAGGCTTAGCGCGAGGTTCACGGCAGTGAATGTTGCCCCGCAACCGGTTGTCGGGGCGGTTACACCGATGTTGATCCAGTTTTTCTCTTGTGTGGTCTGGCGCAGGCGGGTGCGCAGCAGGTCGAATGCGCGGTTTGATGTTGTGTCCCGCTCCATATCAACCACAGGGATCGACGCGCGCGCGCCTTTTCGACCGCCCGCATTGACGCGGTGCAGATCGTCCCAGCCGCAGATCATTGCGGGGGCCGCGATGATCGGGGTCGCAACCACGGGGGCCTGCGCTTGCTCTGGTGGCTGTGAAGACGTCATTTCCGGCGTGGAAGTTGCTGGGGCGGCAATTGCCGGTGTGATGATTTCCGGAGCGCGTGGCGCAGCAGGGGGCTGGGCCGCCTTTGGCGCTGGCTGCGCGGCTTTAGGTGCAGCAACCACTTTGCGCATTCTGCGCGGACGGATGCTGTGCCGCATCCCAGAGGGACGCGAGGTGGCGTTGTCCAGTTCACTGTCCAAAAAGTCTGAACCGACAAAATCTTGACCGACAAAACCGGACAGTTCGTCTTCAAAAAGACTATCCTTCATTTCGGTCTCCTTTGGATATTTTGCCATAAAACATAATTACACCCGATTGCGACGCAAAGCGAACAGATGATCTGTCAGTGCCCTGTGCGGCGCAGAACTACGCCGACGGTCTTGAACAGGATTTTCACATCAAGTTGCAGGCTCAGGTCATCTTCGTAGGCCGCGTGGACTTCGTTGCGGTAGCTGAACTTTTCTTCGTTGCGTGCAGAGACCTGCCACAAGCCGGTGATGCCGGGGCGCAGGGCGTTGTACGCGGCCGCATTGCCATACATCGGTAACTGCTCTGGCAGCATTGGACGTGGCCCGACAATGCTCATTTCGCCGATCAACACATTGAACAGCTGCGGCAACTCGTCCAGCGACGTGGACCGCAGGATTTTGCCAATCGGCGTGATGCGCGGGTCGTTCTTGAGTTTTTGGATGCTGTCCCATTCTGCGCGGGCATCAGGGTCGTTGGCCAGATGGCTTTCCAGCATCTCGTCGGCGTTGCGCACCATTGTCCGCAGTTTCAGGATAGAGAAACGCTTGCCGCCCAGTCCCAGCCGGTCTTGGGTGTAGAACGGGTTGCCCCCTTCAAGCCAGAGCGCAATCGCGCAGAACAAGATAATGGGCAGCGAGAAGGGCAGCGTCAGCACGATAAACAGGATGTCGATCGCACGTTTTACAATGTCGCGGTAGATGTAGATGGGGGCTGCACGTCGGTTGGCGGCGCCGTCCCAGACGTAGCTTTGCGTGCGGTTATTGTAATGTGCTGTCGCGGCATCTGCGCCAAAGCTATCAGATATTCTATTCGCAGATGACATCTGGCCTAGCCGATGTGTAACCGAAAATGACGGCGTATTCGATACAATCTTGCTCATCTTAACCCCCCAGGGTCAAATTAGTTCAGTCGTGCAGCACCACGGAATTGCGGTGCGTCGGTGTCGAACGGGCCTCTGTCCTGAAATGCTGTGCAGCGGTACATCTCAAGTTTCTGTCTCATTTTACTAATCCGGTGCTTCAGCCTTCCGACTAGGGCACCGTGACGAACAAAATAGAGACAATCGGTCCTGTTCTGTTGTTGGCTTGGTTATACCTTTTTTCTGCCCAAATTCGCTAAGATTGTTAGAAACAGACTGTTTCGAGATAACGCGTAACAGTGGTCTCTTAGCGCTTCTATTGTTTCGAGTTCAGGGGAAAAACAAGTGAGAAAAATCAAAGATGTGAGGATTTTAGACCTTCAGGTGCCAAACTGGAAACAGCGCCACACGGTCCGAAATGCGGCCAAATTGTGGCAAAGTGAGCTCTTACGTAAGGTGAGTCGGCGCCGATTCCGAAAAGATGCGGTTAATTTGCATTATTGTGGCCTTAATTCGGGTGAGGAACGCCGCCGCAAGATAGATAAATATTCGTGCGGCAAATTGTTCGTCGCCGGATTTCCCTGCCGTTGGCGCCAATAGTAGCGGTTTGTTTGTGGGGGAATTGACCTGTCTTGGGCGATTCCGGGCCATTGTAGCTGCCTGTCGGGCTAGGACTTTTTGCTCAAGGGCTTATGATACATGACAAGTGAAATTGATTGCCCAAGGATTTTAACGATGGCCAACCCGCTTTTCGATACGCTGTTCGGCGCGCATGCAGGCAAGGACGCTGTCTTTTTGCGTTTAACAGACGGGACAACGATCACCTATGCGGCTTTTCTTGCAATGGCGGCGCAATATGCAGGTTTGTTGCGGTCCTTGGGACTTGAACCCGGCGACAGGGTCGCGGTCCAGATTGAAAAGTCGCCCGAGGCGTTGGCCGTCTATGCGGCATGTGCTCAATCGGGGTTGATATTTCTGCCCCTCAACCCGGCCTACACTAGCCAAGAGGTGCAATATTTTCTGAATGACAGCGGCGCGCGGGTCATGCTGTGTGACACATCGAAGGTAGATGCGCTTGAAACTGTCGCGCAGAATTGTGGCGCGCAGTTGGAGACTTTGAACGCGAATGGTACGGGCACATTCAGCGTCAAGGCCGCAGATCACCCTACGGATTTCCAAACCGTCACACGCGACGCGGGCGATCTGGCGGCGTTCCTTTATACCTCTGGCACCACCGGCCGTTCAAAAGGGGCAATGCTGACGCAAGCCAATCTGCTGTCGAATGCCCAGGTGTTGGCGTCTGAATGGCGGTTTACAGCGGACGATGTGCTGCTGCACGCGCTGCCGATCTTTCACACCCATGGTTTGTTTGTGGCGACCAACATCACCTTGCTGGCAGGCGGCCAGATGATTTTCATGCCAAAATTCGATGTGGACCAGATCATCGCGCATATGCCTGATGCCACCACGCTGATGGGGGTGCCAACGTTCTATACGCGTCTGTTGGGTGAACCGCGATTCACCAAGGAACTGGCAGCACATATGCGGTTGTTCGTGTCAGGCAGCGCGCCTTTGCTGGCCGAAACCCACGTTCAATTTGAAAATTGCACAGGGGCGCGCATTCTGGAACGCTACGGGATGACCGAAACGAACATGAACACCTCTAACCCCTATGATGGCGCGCGGCGGGCGGGCACGGTTGGCTTTCCCTTGCCCGGTGTGGAATTGAAAATCACTGACAGCGTTACAGGTGCGGAACTGCCGCAGGGCGAGATCGGAGAGATCGAAGTGCGCGGCCCCAACGTGTTTCAAGGTTATTGGCAGATGCCGGAAAAAACCGCCGAAGAACTGCGGCCTGATGGTTTTTTCATCACCGGTGATCTGGGACAGATAGACGCGGATGGGTATTTGCAGATCGTAGGGCGGAACAAGGATCTGATCATTTCGGGGGGCTACAATATCTACCCCAAGGAAATTGAGCTGCTGTTAGATCTGCAAGACGGTGTTCTGGAAAGTGCTGTCATCGGTGTGCCGCACCCTGATTTCGGGGAAACCCCTGTGGGGATATTGGTGGCCGACGGGGATGCAGCCCTTGATCTGGACAGCATAAAGGCCGGTGTTGCTGCGTCATTGGCGCGATTCAAACATCCGCAACGCTTGATTGTGGTGCCTGAACTGCCGCGCAACACCATGGGCAAGGTGCAAAAGAATGCGCTGCGCGAGCAGTATAAGGACCTGTTCAGCGGTTAGCAGTCGTGATCAGGGCTTGGCGTTGAACACAAACAAGGCTTCGCCTGCGATCTTGTAGCCATTGATCAGCGTTTCGGCGGTGGGGCTGGTGAGCCATACCTCAAGCGTACGTGCCGCGTTTGCGTTAACGTGCGGGTGCCGTCCCGCATCGACGGGCAGGTAGGCGTATTGATTGAAAAGCACCGGATCGCCAGAGAACAGTAGGGCAAGGTCGCCCTTGTTGCCGAAATTCAACCAGCTTGCGCGGTCTGCCAGTATGTAGGCCCCAAAGCCTGCCGCTGTGTTCAGGCTGGCCCCCATGCCGGCGCCCACGGCCTTGTACCATGCGCCAAAACCTTCAGGCGTCAGACCGGCGGCCTGCCAAAGCGCGCGCTCTTTTTTGTGGGTGCCGCTGTCATCACCGCGACTGACAAAGGGGGCTTTGACGCTTGCAATACGCCCAAGCGCGTCGATGGCTTGGGTCGCGGCCCTGATGTTGGCTGGGTCACCTTTTGGGCCGATCACCACGAAATCATTGTACATGATCTCTCGTCTGTGAGGGCCAAAGCCCTCGGCGACAAAGGCTTCTTCGGCGGTACGCGAATGCACAAGGATCGCATCAACATCGCCCGCCTGTCCCAGACGCAAGGCTTGGCCCGTGCCCACCACCAGCAATTGCACTTCGATCCCGGTATCCTCAAGGATCGCAGGCAGCAACACGTCCGACAGGCCGGAGTTGTGGAAACTGGTCGTCACAGCCAGCTTGAGCGTCTCGGCAGAAGCGGCAGTTGAAATCAGGCTTAGGGCAAGCAGGATGGCACGGATCATTCGACAATATCTCCTTGAAAGAAGGCTTTGGCCTCTGGTGTGCAGGGGGCATCGAAAATCTGCGGTGCGGCCCCTTGTTCGTGTGGTTTGCCTTTCAGCATAAAAACCACATCACTGGCAAGACGCCGCGCCTGTCCCAGATTATGGGTCGTCATAATCACCCGCGTGCCTTGCGCGTGGACATCGCGCAGAATGGTCTCGATCTCTCGGGTTGCGCGGCCATCCAGATTTGCGCAAGGCTCATCCAGAAACAGGACTTGCGGTGTTCTGATCAAGGCGCGTCCCACGGCCAGTTTTTGTTTTTCGCCGCCCGACAGACGTGGGGCAGGGTGGTCCAGCATGTCGGTCAGGCCGATTTTGTCCGCCCAATGCGCGGCCTGTTGTGCGATCTGCGCCTTGGGCAGGCCCTGCAACTGCAACGGATAGGCAAGATTATCCCGCACTGATCTGCGCAGCATGATGGGCCGTTGAAACACATAGGCCTGCATGTGCTGGGCATCTGCTGCGGGCAGTGACCATGCAACCGTGCCGGACGTGATCCGCTCAACCCCATGCAAGACCTTGAGCAGGGTCGTTTTGCCCGCGCCATTGGGCCCCAGCACGATGGTAAAGCCTGATGCCGCAAGGTCCAGAGTGACGGCATCCAGAATGGGTTTGCCGCGCCGTTTGACGCTGACGTCTTTCAGGCTGACGGAGGGCGCAACACTTACCATGTGCCATGCCGTTCTGTGCGCGACAGCGCGTGAATGGCGAAATTGACCAGCAGCGCCAGCGCGATCAGCACAAAGCCCAACCCTAATGCCAAAGCAAAATCGCCCTTGCCGGTTTCAAGCGCGATGGCGGTGGTCAGCACACGGGTGGCATGATCAATGTTGCCGCCCACGATCATGATTGCGCCGACCTCGCCTATCGCGCGGCCAAACCCGGCAAGCGCGCCGGTCAGCAAGGCCCGCCGCCCGTCCCAGATCAGCGTCATAACGCGCTGGCGGTTGGTGGTGTTCAGCGAAATCAGCAGATCGTGATATTCAGCCCACAACTCGCGCATGGCCTGATGCGTGATGGATGCGATCAGTGGCGTGATGATGATCACTTGGGCGATGATCATGGCAGTAGGTGTGAAAAGCAGCCCCAGAACCCCGAACGGCCCCGAGCGCGAGAGCAAGAGATAGACAATCAGCCCGACAACAACCGGTGGCAGGCCCATCAAGGCATTCAGCGTCGCAATAGTGGCGCGGCGAAACCGGAACCGCCGAATCGCCAGCCACGTGCCCAGCGGCAGCGCGATTGTGGATGCAATAACAAGTGCGGAAAGGCTGACCTGCAGGGACCGCAACGTGATCTCGACCAGATCGGCGTCCAGTGCGATGATCAACTGGATGGCCTGCATGATCCCTGCCCAGATGTCATTCATGCCAGAACCACGCTCCAGATGCGGGGGGGGCAGAAATGCAAGGACTGGACCGACCGAAAGAGGCCGCGCTACGATCCTGCGTAATCTCTGCGACACTCAATCGATCACACATTGCTTAGTGGTATCCTCTGGCAGACGCAGATTGCAGTTTGTTACGCGCCTTTGCTGACCAGACAAAGTGCCATTCGTCAAGTCGCGTGCGCAGCGCGCCAACTGGTTGGCTTGATCGTTTATATTTTGAAATGGGGCCGAAATTTCGAACCGAACGCCCAGAGGGATAGCTGCGCCTCGGGCTGTCAGTCCGCCTCACTGAAAGCCCCTTGGGCCATGAGACATAAGAACATCATGAGACACATAAAGTGGTGCAGGTGAGAGGGATTCCTCGAACCGTACCGGCCTCAAGTAGCCGAAGGCGGTAGGCCAATAAAAGATGGTGCGGGCGGTGGGACTCGAACCCACACGGGCACAAGGCCCAACAGATTTTAAGTCTGGTATGTCTACCATTCCATCACGCCCGCAACGCGCTCACATAAGCCCAAGGGGGGGCGGGTGTAAACATGGGCGTGCCGAAATGCTCAGAGTTCTTTGCCGGGTAACCCAAGAGGTGCACCATCGGCCAGCAAGGCGCGCTCTGACAGCCAAGGGTTGTTGTCGACGGCCGCCAGCATCTGGGTGCGCGCCTCTTTGATGCGACCCATGTTCATCAATGTTAGCGCGCGCCCTGCTTGGGCGGCAACGTGAAACGGTTGCAGGCTCAGTGCGACATCCAGATCGGCGAGCGCTTTTTCATAATCGGTCTGCAGGAATGCGATATAGGCGCGCTGGTTCCACCCTTCGGCGTATTCGGGGCAATACTCGACCAGCCGGTCGAATTCGGCGACCGCACCGGCAAAATCCGCCACATCCCGACGCGCCATGCCTTTGTCGAGGACCGCTTGGGCCTGTTCATTCGGCGCGCGCAGCCAGACCTGCCACATCTGGTTTGACACCCGCCGCCCGTCGGTAAATGTCTCGGCGGCTTGGGCCTTGGCCACCAGATTCAACATCTCGCGCCGCACATCGGGGGCGGCCGGACAATCAGCAAATGCAGCGGTGCTGGCGAGCGGGGCCGCGAGAACGGCAAGGATCAATGAAATACGCATGAGATATAGGATGATCCAAACGACGCATCCGTCAAGTGGTGTCCGCCAGCATTGTTTCTTTCACAGCTTCCATCGCCACATATGTCGAGGTGTGCGAGACATGGGGAAGTCCGGAAATCGTATCGCCCATAAAGCGGCGGTAGGCAGACATATCGCGGGTACGCACCTTGAGCAAATAGTCGAAATGGCTAGCGATCATATGGGCTTGCTCGATCTCGGGAACCTTTGCGACGGCGGCGTTGAACGCGCGCAACGCGGCCTCTCTTGTGTCTGACAGGCGCACTTCGACAAAAGCCACATGATCAAGGCCCAACCGGATCGGGTCCAGCAATGCGCGGTAGCCCAAGATCACGCCGCTTTGCTCAAGTTTGCGCAATCTGCCTTGGGTCGGTGTCTTTGATAGGCCGATGCGGGCGGCCAGATCCGTGATGCTGATGCGCCCGTCCTCGGCCAACACCGAAAGAATCGCCCGGTCAAAGCGGTCTATGTCCAGCGGTGCATTTGTCATGTTATCCGGTTCCATTTGGTCGATTTGAGCGCGTTTCAATTAATCATAAGTGAAATTCTCTTCCAAACCTAGGATAAGTTTACTTAACGCCAAACCGGAGGACGCCATGGCCCTTGATACCCTACGCCACCAGATTGATGCTCAAACTTATGCCGATCCAAGCGTTGTGCTGGATGGTTTGGTTGCACAAGCTGACCTAAGCGCCGAGGCGCGGGCCCGGATCAGCACAGAAGCGGCAGACCTTGTGCGGGCCATCCGCTCCACCACTGCGCCGGGGTTGATGGAAGTGTTCCTTGCGGAATACGGCCTATCAACAGATGAGGGTGTTGCGTTGATGTGTCTGGCCGAAGCGCTGTTGCGGGTGCCTGATGCCGATACGATTGACGCGCTGATCGAGGACAAGATCGCGCCGTCTGATTGGGGCCGCCACATGGGGCATTCCACGTCGAGCCTTGTGAACGCGTCGACATGGGCGCTGATGTTGACGGGCCGTGTGCTTGACGATGATCAGCCGGGGCCGGTGCGCCACCTGCGCGCTGCGGTAAAGCGTCTGGGAGAGCCGGTTATTCGGACCGCCGTCAGCCGCGCGATGAAGGAAATGGGCCGCCAGTTCGTCTTGGGCGAAGACATCAACGCCGCGATGAAACGTGCGGCAGGGATGGAGAAAAAGGGCTTCACCTACAGCTACGACATGTTGGGTGAGGCGGCCCGCACCGAGGCCGACGCAAAGCGCTATCACCTGAGCTATAGCCGTGCGATTTCGGCCATTGCAACAGCGTGCGTGCATGATGACATTCGCCGCAATCCGGGCATTTCGGTCAAGCTGTCTGCGCTGCACCCGCGCTACGAAGTAGCCCAAGAGGCGTCTGTGATGCGTGATCTGGTGCCGCGTCTGCGCGCGCTGGCGCTGCTGGCGAAATCGGCGGGCATGGGCCTGAATGTTGATGCGGAAGAGGCGGACCGCCTTGCGCTGTCTTTGGACGTGATTGACCGTGTGATGAGCGAACCTGCACTGGCGGGCTGGGACGGTTTCGGCATTGTCGTACAGGCCTTCGGCCCACGTGCGGCCACGGTGATTGACACGCTGTACGATATGGCCACCCGCCACGACCGCCGCATTATGATACGTCTGGTCAAAGGCGCCTATTGGGACACAGAGATCAAGCGCGCCCAGGTCGAAGGCGTCGATGGCTTTCCGGTGTTCACGCAAAAGGCCGCGACCGATGTCAGCTATATCTCTAACGCGCGCAAGCTGTTGGGGATGACGGACCGGATTTATCCGCAGTTCGCCACACACAACGCCCATACGGTTGCCGCCGTTTTGCACATGGCCGATGATCCCGAAAGCTACGAGTTCCAGCGCCTGCACGGGATGGGCGAAACGCTGCACACGCTGGTGATGAATGACAACAAGACCCGCTGCCGTATCTATGCGCCTGTGGGCGCGCACCGTGATCTGCTGGCCTATCTGGTGCGGCGCTTGCTTGAGAACGGCGCGAACTCAAGCTTTGTGAACCAGATCGTGGATGAGGACGTGCCGCCAGAGGTGGTTGCCGCTGACCCGTTTGATCAATTGGGCCAAACCAACATGGCGATCCCCACAGGGCCAGAGGTGTTTTTGCCCGGTCGCGCCAATGCACGCGGTTTTGATCTGGCACATACCCAGACGCTGGCCGAGGTCGACGCCGCGCGTGACAGTTTTGTAGATCACCAGTGGCATGCGGTGCCCTTGCTGGCAGGTAAAGCCGCGCCAGATGCGGCGGTTGACGTGGCTAACCCGTTTGATGCCGCCGAATCGCCCGGAACGGTGCGCAATGCTTCTGCCGCAGATGTGGCGACCGCACTTAGCGGGGCCGCCCGTTGGGACGCGCCGCTGGCAGAGCGTCGCCGCGTGTTGTTGGCGGCGGCTGAACTGATCGAGGACAATTTTGGTGAGATTTTCGCGCTTTTGGCGCGCGAGGCGGGCAAGGGTTTGCCTGATTGTGTGGCCGAACTGCGCGAAGGCGTTGATTTCCTGCGCTACTATGCCGCCCAAGCCACCAATACGCCCCCCGTGGGCCTTTATACCTGCATTTCGCCGTGGAATTTCCCGATGGCGATATTCTGCGGTCAAATCTCAGCCGCGCTGGCGGCGGGCAATGCAGTGTTGGCAAAACCTGCCGAACAGACACCGCTTGTGGCCTATCTGGTTGTGGGACTGATGCACAAGGCGGGCGTGCCGCGCACAGCACTGCAACTGCTGCCGGGTGGGGGCGATGTCGGCGCGGCGCTGACGGGTGACGCGCGCATTGGCGGCGTTGCTTTCACGGGCTCAACCGCCACGGCAATGCGTATCCGCGCCAACATGGCCGCCAATTGCGCGCCCGGCACGCCACTGATTGCGGAAACCGGTGGGCTGAACGCGATGATCGTGGACAGCACCGCCTTGCCCGAACAGGCGGTCCAAGCCATCGTGGAAAGCGCATTCCAGTCGGCGGGTCAGCGGTGTTCAGCCTTGCGGTGCCTTTACGTCCAAGAAGACATTGCCGAGGACCTGACGAAAATGCTGATCGGCGCGATGCAGGCGTTGAACATGGGCAATCCTTGGGATCTGTCTACAGACGTGGGGCCGGTCATTGATGCGGCGGCACAGGCGGGCATCCTTGCCCATATCGAGGCAGCCCGCACCGAAGGCCGCATCATCGCGGAACTCAAGACACCTGCGCAAGGCGTCTTTACCGCACCCACGATCCTGAAGGTCAGCGGCATTGCCGACATGAAAAAGGAAATTTTTGGGCCGGTCCTGCACCTTGCCACCTTCAAATCGCACCAGTTGGATGCAGTGATCGACGCGATCAATGCCACCGGCTACGGCCTGACCTTTGGCCTGCACACCCGCATTGATGACCGCGTACAGCATGTGTCGGAGCGGATCGAGGCGGGCAATGTCTATGTCAACCGCAACCAGATCGGCGCAATTGTCGGCAGCCAACCGTTTGGCGGTGAAGGTTTGTCAGGCACAGGTCCCAAGGCGGGCGGTCCGAACTATCTGCCGCGCTTTGGTGCGCCGGACGTCCAAACAACCGATGAGGTCTGGAAGAACGCGGCCGTTCATCTGCCTGCGGTGCCCGCACATGTCACCGCTGCACCGCTGGAAACGCTGACATTGCCGGGACCAACAGGAGAGAGCAACCGCCTGTCAACTTTCCCGCGCCCGGCCTTGCTTTGCATGGGACCGGGGAGGCAGACCGCAATGGCCCAAGCCCGCGCTGTCGAAGCATTAGGCGGCCATGCGGTGCAAGTGACAGGTCAGGTCGATCCGGCGATGCTTGTTGGTGGTCCTGCCTATGGCGGCATCTTGTGGTGGGGCGACGTTGAAACCGCGCGCGCGATTGAGCAGGCTCTTGCCAAACGGGACGGTCCGATCGTGCCTCTGATCATCGGATTGCCAGACGCCGCACGGGTACGCGCAGAACGACATGTCTGCGTGGATACGACCGCGTCCGGTGGCAATGCAGCCCTTTTGGGTGCAGCGGGTTAAGCTGCAAATACCGGCAAAAAGCGGGCTGCGCGCGGGAACACTGTGCGCGGCCTTTCGTGAACACTTGACCCTGCGGGGCCAATCGCACAAGTCTCGTGGATGTTTCCCATTCGCGACCATAACCCGTCGGGGCGCACGCCCTATGTCACCTACGCGCTGATGATCGCCAATGTTGGCATCTTCCTCAGCTACGCGATGTATTTGACCGACGACACGGTGATATATGACATCTACAACAGCTACGCGCTGATCCCGGCACGTATTGGCGCGGGGGGCGGATTTGAGGGGCTGGTTACCTCGCAATTCTTGCACGCGGGTTGGATGCATCTGGCCGGTAATCTGCTGTTTTTATACATCTACGGCGATAATATCGAAGACGAGATGGGGCATGTCCCTTATCTGGTGTTCTATCTTGTGTGCGGCATCGCAGCGGGGCTGACACAAGTCGCGTTCGAGCCATCCTCACGCGTGCCGATGGTTGGTGCGTCTGGGGCGATTGCCGGGGTCATGGGGGGCTATCTGCTGCTCTATCCCAAGGCCAAGGTCGATATTTTGATCATTTTTGTGGTCTTCTTTCGCATTTTTCCGATCCCTGCGTGGATCATGCTGATGCTGTGGTTCGGCCTGCAGTTTCTGGGCGGTATCGGTGCAGACCCGAACCAGGGCGGCACTGCCTATTGGGCACATGCGGGGGGCTTTGTCGCAGGATTGTTGCTGACGGTCCCGTTCTGGTTGCGCAGGGGCGGGTTTGCGTTCTGGCGCCGTACCGAAGGGCATCCACCGCACCCGCCAGCCACTTATGACACGCTGGAAAGCCGTATTCCCCGGATCAAACGCAGATGAGCGGGCCAATGGAGATCACGGCAAGCTGCCATTGTGGTGCGGTTGAATTGCGCGCGACGCTCACCCATGGGTTTGACGATATTGGTCGCTGCACGTGTTCGTTCTGCGCCCGCAGGCAAGCGGCGGCTGTGACGGCGGATGCGGCGTCTGTTGTGGTGACCAAGGGCGCGGACAATCTTACGCTTTATACTTGGGGAACCGGCACCGCGCAGCATTACTTTTGCAAGACTTGCGGCATTTACACACACCACCGCAGGCGGTCCGACCCACGCCAATGTGGTATCAATCTGGGATGTATTGCGGGCGCGCATCCCCAAGATCACGAGCCGATCAAATGGACAGACGGGGTGAACCATCTATCCGATCGCACGCCACAGAATTAACAACGCCTTTCATTGCGGCAAAGCCTTGATGGACTAATCAATCAAGGTGATGAATTAGATTTTTAACATATTATATTGAATTGGCTGACATTTTTCATTCTGAAATCTATACCGGTGCGGGCCATATTAACTTTTGGCCAACCTTTAGTCCCTAACTCTTTCTGTCGGGTGCGCAGGGCTTTGGAGGTGAGGAATGGTGTCAACAACGCCGCAAGACCGGTTTGGCATTCAATCAGCCGCGATGGAATTAGCCGCATTGTGCAAAGTCGAGGTTCCGGGTTGGCTGATCCCGGAACCCGAAACACTTGTCTTTTTGCACCATGGCGACTTGCCTGACGTCCCACGTCCTTTGGGGATAGAGAACCTTGGCCTTGGGCCTGATTTGATGCTTGGCGGGTTTGCCCTGACCTATGGCACAGCGCAGGACGTGCGCATTGAGATTGCAGGAACCGTGATCAACATCGGGACCGAAGGTGCCGAGACCTCGCTAGTGTCCGTCTACCTGTCACAAGACACGACCATCGGTGCTGACGACGTGCTGCTGCAAAGCTTTCAGGTTGGACCTATCGCCAGCGGCAACCTGATTGATTTCGAAAGCTTGATTGACCTGCCATCTGCGGTCCCATCCGGCGCACCGTTTTTCATCGGTCTGCGCATCGACAGCACGAACGCGGTGGTAGAGGTGGATGAAACCAATAATACAACACTTGGCCAACTTTTTCAGCCCAACCCGGCCATTGGCGTCGTAGCACCCGTGCATGTTGAGCCGTATGTTTTGTTGTTGCGCGATGACAGAAATCTGAATGAAACAGGGGATCTGGCCGCACTCGGTCCTGCGCTGCGCATTGCAGAGGCGCTATCGCCGACAGATTTGAACGCTCTGCGCACAGATTTGGGTCGCGCTGGCATATCGACTTATGAAGATGTCCCTGTGTTCCAGTTTCAAGCCTTGCCCGCTTTGCTGAACGGCAGCGTTGATGCGCTGGTCTTGTACCGTGACAGCGCGCTTCTTGACCCGTTGCCAAGCGGCGTTTCTGTGTTTGAAATTCCAGGCAAACCGGGTGATCTCGTCCCCTTTGACGCTGCAATAAACATGATCTTGGGCGGCGGCGGTGATGATATTCTATTTGCGACAACCGCGAACGATCTGATCATCGGTGGTGGCGGGCGCGATACGGCTGCGTTTGAAGGACCGCAATCCAGTTATACACTGACGCTAACACCTAGCGGCATGACTCTGCGCGAAAGACGGGATGATGCGGGTCAATTTGATACGCTCGTTTCCATCGAAACGCTGGATTTCGGAACCGAAAGTGCGGCGTTTAACAACCAGCCAATGGCGTTGGACCTTTTCTCGGGGCCGACACGTCTGACAGCAACTGATTTTAGCCTGATTGCAGAGCTTTACATCGCGTACTTCAACCGCGCGCCCGACGCGATAGGCCTCTATTTCTGGGGCACTTTATTTGAAAAGGGCTTCACGCTGGAGCAGATGGCCGCCAGCTTTTTCGATCAGCCGGAAACCCGCGCCACCTATGCTGCTGTGATTGACCAGAACGGTGGTCTGATCGACGCAGATGCCTTTGTTACGGCGGTCTATGCAAATGTGCTGGGTCGTGCACCGGATGCCGATGGTTTCGCATTCTGGACCACACAGTTGAACAACAATCCCGATATCACGCCGCCAACCTTCATTCTGTCGATCATCAACGGTGCAAAATTTGCCGCCAATCCCGTGCCTCAGACCTTTGTCGATCAAGCCTATCTGGCGACCAAGACAGAGATTGGCGCGTATTATTCTGTGATCAAGGGGCTAAGCGACGTCGCAGATGCGCGCAGCGTAATGCAGGCTTTTGACGGCTCATTGCAAAGCATCAGCGCGGCCGTTGATCTAGCGGATATGTTCCATCTGGCCGCGTCGGACCCGCTAACGGGTGATTTTATATTCCCGCTGGTCGGTGTGATTGACGATCCTTTCGCAATCTTCTGAGGGCAGTCCTTTAAGAGGGCAACGGTGTCCAGAGGCCCTTGCCCCCGAGGGGTGAGATACGGCAAGTTGAGGCATGTCAAAAAACCTCGCCTCCGCGCTGACCAGATGCCCGCGTATTTTCAATACGGACCGGGCGCATGATGCTGAAAACCTTGTCGGTGATTTGCCAAGCGAGGTGCGTTCACTGGTCGTCGGCGCGGCCAGCGGTAGTCCCTATCTGTTGGGGCTTATGCAAAAAGAAGCAGATTGGCTGCGCGGGGCGGTCGCTGATCCGGTTGCCGCTGTGGGTGACGTCATCATGACCGCACAAACAGCGCCGTTTGACGTGATAGGCGACACATTACGGCAGGGCAAAAGGCGTGTTGCGCTGATGACGGCGCTGGCCGATTTGGGCGGCGCGTGGTCGCTTGCGCAGGTGACCGACGCGCTGACGCACTATGCCGATGCGGCATGCGGTGCAGCCCTAAGGGCTGGGCTGGCCCAGCAGATCAAACGCGGCAAACTGCCCGGTATGGGGATGGACGATCTGGCAGATGCGGGCGGGATGGTGGTCCTGGCCATGGGCAAGATGGGCGCGCACGAGCTGAACTATTCGTCAGACATCGACCTGATCTGTCTGTTTGACGAAACCCGTTTTGACCCGAATGACTTCCATGATGCGCGCACCGCCTTTGTCCGTGCCACCCGCGCGATGAGCGGCACGTTGAGCGATCTGACAGCGCAGGGATACGTCTTTCGCACCGACCTGCGGCTGCGGCCCGATCCTGCGGTTACACCCGTTTGCATGGCGATGGAGGCCGCAGAGCGATATTACGAATCGCTGGGCCGCACTTGGGAACGGGCGGCCTACATCAAGGCGCGACCGGCTGCGGGCGATCTGAGCGCGGGTCAGACGTTTCTGGACGGTTTGCGCCCGTTCGTCTGGCGCAGACATCTGGATTTTGCGGCCATTCAAGACGCCCACGACATGCGGTTGGCCATCCGTGAACACAAGGGCCTTGGCGGTCCGATCACCTTGCCCGGCCACAACATGAAACTGGGGCGTGGGGGCATACGCGAAATCGAATTTTTCACGCAAACCCGACAGTTGATTGCGGGTGGACGCGATCCCGATCTGCGGCTGCGGGGGACGTGTGAAAGCCTGAGCGTGCTGGCCGACAAAGGCTGGGTCAAACCAGACGTCGCCGAAACGCTCACATCGCATTACGGGTTTCACCGCACGATCGAACACCGGCTGCAGATGGTACGCGATGCCCAGACCCATGACCTGCCCAAATCGGATCAGGGGTTTTCCCGGCTTGCCGCATTGATGGACCGCGACGGGGATGCGTTGAAAGCTGAATTGGTCGACAGGTTGAGCGAGGTTCATTCCCTGACCGAAGGGTTCTTTGCAGGGTCCGGTAAACCGGCACCGGCGCAAAGCGGGGGGCATGTCTTTGACAGAAGCGTTCTTGAGCGTTGGCCAAGTTACGCGGCGCTGCGATCAGATCGGGGTGCGGCCATATTCGAGCGGTTGAAACCCGATCTTTTGATGCGCCTCGCGCAATCGGCAAAGCCGGATGAGGCGTTGTTGGCCTTTGACGGGTTTTTGGCTGGATTGCCCGCAGGTGTGCAGCTTTTTTCGTTGTTGAAGGCGAACCCGCAGATTGCCGATTTGCTGATTGACGTGGTCAGCACATCGCCTGCCTTGGCATCGCATCTGGCGCGTAATTCGGGTGTGTTCGATGCGGTCATTGGTGGCGATTTCTTTATGGATTGGCCCGGTGAGGATGGATTGCGCGACATGCTTGCCGCGCAGCTTGAGGCATATCCCGATTATGAGGCAAAGCTGGACGGCACCCGCCGTTGGGCGCGCGAATGGCATTTCCGCGTTGGCGTTCATTTGCTGCGGGGATTGACGGATGCGGCTACCGCTGGCGCGCAATACAGCGATTTGGCGCGCGCGGTACTGGGCGCGCTTTGGCCTGTGGTGCAGACCGAATTTGCCCGCAGGCACGGACCCGCACCGGGGCGCGGGGCGGTGATCCTCGGGATGGGGTCGCTCGGGGCAGGGCGTCTGACCGCGACTTCCGATCTTGATATGTTGGTGATCTATGACCCGGCGGGTGTTGAAAATTCGGACGGGCCAAGGCCGCTGGCAACGCGGCTTTATTATGCGCGCCTGACGCAGGCGATGATCACTGCGATGACCGCACCGATGGCACAGGGCAGGCTTTATGAGGTGGACATGCGGTTGCGCCCTTCTGGCAATCAGGGGCCGGTTGCGACCGCGATCAACAGCTTTGAGAGCTATCAGAAAACCCAAGCCTGGGTATGGGAACATTTGGCACTGACCCGTGCG
>Ga0209199_1001363_pt1 | contig 29641 bp, 33 predicted proteins | sample COGITO_mtgs_1105_7_FD_184805 | JGI IMG/M metagenome (GOLD analysis project Ga0209199, IMG submission 184805) | Pelagic marine microbial communities from North Sea - COGITO_mtgs_110523 (SPAdes) (version 2) | ecosystem: Environmental > Aquatic > Marine > Epipelagic ...
AAACCTTTTCTATTTTCTTTATAGGTCTTAATAGTTAGAGGCGGATTATTATCCTCACTCTTATTATTGGCGCGGATGATATGCTGGTTAACATGAATAATAGTTTTCATTTACTGGCCTCCTTACAATGCTTAACCCAGCAATCCGCAATTCTAGCCATCCGGAGCAATTCATCACGCGCTCCAGATTTGTCGGATCCGTTAGGTTGCTCTAAGACTAGTAAAAGAGCCGGTGTAATATCCGCCCAGCTCGGCGTTACATCTATATAATTAGCCTCCTTAGCCTCCTTAGCTATACGCTCCTCACACCAGCGACAATAATTCTCGCTTTCATTACATTTAAGAATTCCATCACAGTCTAGGCAATGTTCATGTTCTTCCTGACCCTCATTACAATTGCAAATATCAGCCATTACCAAACTCCATTAATAATAGAGCATCATCCGCGGTGCTGGTTATCTTGTCCCAGAGCATATCAGCTGTCCAATCCTCCAGATCCTCAGTAGCGTGATCAAGTAAAAACTCATCAAGTTTTGCCTCACTCCAATCTGGCCAATCATCCGGCAAATATTCAAATAAAAAGTTACCGGACATCATCCCAATAGCTCTATTTCTTTTAGCATTTGTCATTATTTGGCCTCCTCATGCTTAACAAATTTTCCATTATTATCCAGATCCGGAATTTTTGTTCTTTTAGATGGAGCCATTACAATAGGGTTATCCTCATCTATTAAAACCATAACGGCATCAGCGGGAATATCTAAGCATGATATCCCTCTCCGGATTATTATGTCATTATGTGGATTGCTTTCATCTAATACCTCTAAGGCATCAAAAATAGTTTTATTAGTTGTTTCAGTACCTCTAATAATAATTATATCATCAACTGGCGGGCAATCTGGGCAAGTGCTCATGCTACCACCTCAATCAATATAGGATTATTATTTCCTAGATCCTCAGCTGGAGCGATTAGGTTTATAGTATTTCCCGCGCTGGCTCTTTTCTTTAGGTTTTTAATGCTTAGTAACCTATCGCCTCTAGGCCTCCTATAAATCCGGAGCTCACTATCCTGACCATCCTCAAACATTGCAGAGTAAACGATCTTTTGCCCGTTATCGATATGATCATAAGGGATAGGTAAGTTATTTTTTACAAATTCCACTACAGTTTTATTTGCATCTATAATGCTTTTATCTAGCATCCGTTGAGTTATTTTAATCATGCCCAAGCCTCCAAGCCTTCTAAAAAATCAATTGCATCATCTAAACAATCTTTAATTGTTATCTCTGATCCGTCATTATCTTTAGGATTTTTATCAAACCCCAAGCGAATAACCTGCTCTCTAACATCTCGCAGATCAAAAATTGCGCTACTTAATCCATTCTCATAACTCATGCCGCTAACCTCACTAATTCTGGATTATCTACTATAAAAGGTGAATTCGAGAGCTGGATATCTTTCCCGCCTTTAAGCTTTAAGCCTACAACTTTATTTTTAGCTGCTAGGTTGAATAGATCCGAAAGATCTCCGTCTATAACCTCACGTCCCATAAACTCAGAAGGAAAACCGCCTCTAAATACTGCAGATACTGGAATTTCAGTTTTAAAAGCCTCGGCTACCATCCCCTGATATTCTGGAGCTCCCGAATAGGAAAACATTAATTGATAGTTATCCGGTGTATTTCCTAGGCGCTCCGGTCTCTTAGTATAATCATAACCTACCAGCTCTGGATACTTATCAAATATTCCATAGCTCTCCCAAGCAATATCAGAGATAACATTTAATCTAACTGCTGGGATTAATCCGGCATTGTTACTCGATTTAATATGTCTCTCGATATCTTTAAATAGTATATCTAGAAACTGATCTCGGTCTTTATGCCAGAGCTTAGTTTTAGCGCGTCTAGCTTTCTGAACAGTTTCCATTGCTCCGCGCCCTGATTTAAATAAGCAATCAACATCACACATAGCGACTTTACGATTAGGACAGATCAAATCATCCGGAGCCATAGACAGCGAGCCGATCTTATAACCGCTCCCGTTGGCGCTTTTTCTTATCTTGGTGTTACTATTATTAGTAACCAATAGATTCTTAATCATTATTATTATCTCCGTTAGGTTAATTTATTTATTCCGCGGCTGGTCAGTGCCACAGCTCCAAATATTAATCATAAAGGGATTAATGTCAAATCTTAATGTAACAACAAATGTATTTTGGAAAAAAGTTTCAGTGCCTTACACATCATGTATTAGTATACCAATACACATATTATAGTGTACTTATACACATGGTTTGCTTTAATAGGCTCACGCACAGGAGATTGATTTTATTGTAAAAAAGCCCCCAATGTAAATTAATACACCGAGGGCTCAGTACAGGGAGGAAGTAACGAGCGGTTAGCTCAAGTACAATGTTAATGTATTTATAGCGGTAGGTCAATTACCTTAAGACACATTTAGTGCTTTTATACTCAATATCATTATGATATGTACTAATCCATTCACGCACAGGAGAACTAAATGTTAGTATATACCCAAAGCTCTGCTTACGATCTTGCTCAGGCACTACTCGAGGCTTGTGAAGCTATGGATAAGAATGAATCATTAGATTGTATTACTATTGATAAGATGTCTGGACTATTTGTTTGTACAGAAGATGCCACTCTAACGGAGGGAACTTGGGTAGCTGTTACTCGAGATCAGATGGATTCTTAGGGTTTGGCTCGGGTTAAGACCCTCGCAGGGTACACCCCTTAGTTACATTTGTAAAGGGTAAATATTTACATTAGTGGGCTTGATTTGAGGCTACTACCTTAGTAAGGTGTACTTGTAAGTAACTAACTGAGGTAACAGACCATGAAGATCAAATATTACAAAAGGATCTCACGCGCAGATGGATCCATAAACCATTTTATAGGTGTTCCACCTTATATTGAACGTGTAACTGCAGATATGTCTACTAGCTTTGATAGTTTAGCTGACGCTCGAGCCTATTCACTTCAAGTACAGGCTAAGTATGCCTCGCACAGTCGTAACAGTAGGAAGACTAAGGCTGTTGAAGCTGGCACTGTTAAGAAGCTAGTAGAATATTACCGATCAACCGAGAATTATGTTAACCTAAAGCCTAGGAGCATTGCCTCGTATGAATTGATGATAGATACATCTCTAAATGTCATACTACCCACGCATACTATCTCACTTGGGGACATGGAAGCACGACTTATATCCAAAGAAGTGGTGCAGAAGTTCATACATCAGGTTAGAAATAACTATAGCCATCACCGAGCTCTGCATTCAGTCAAGGTAATGAAGCTTATATGGACTGTAGCTGAGAATGCAGGTCAAGTATCGGGCAATCCTTGGAGACACTCCCAGATAAAGAAGCTCCCTGATCGAGAGATATTATGGACACATGATCAGGTAGATAAATTTATAGCTGCCGCGGATGAGATGGGTCTCCAATCAATGGGAACCTTAGCTCTTATGTGTTATACCATGTGTCAGAGACCCGGTGATATAAGACAACTTCGATGGGGAGATATAAAAGATGATGTATTTGAATTCAAACAAGAGAAGACAGGTACAAAAGTATATGTCCCCTTGGCCCCTTCTCTAAAGGAACGTGTATCACAGCTTGATACAAGTCACGCATGGGAGATCATCTTAAGATACGAGGTTACAGGTAAACCATTTACTCAGTGGGATTATGGTAAAATAGCTCGTCGTATCATGCGAAAGGCAAATCTACCTAAAGAGTTACGCATAGGAGATCTCCGTAGAACGGGGACTACTCGCCTAGCCGACTTTGGATGCACAGAAGATCAGATCATGAGTGTGACCGGACACAAAAGCAGAGAGATGGTTAGTGTATATGTTAAACGATCAAGAGATACAGCTAAGGATGCAATTGCATTAGCGTGGGGCAAATGACCCCTGCTATTAGGCTGATATATCTCCCCGTAGGTTCTTATACAATTATTATGGCCCAACCAAATGGGGATAAATCTCATTGTATGGTTAACCTACAGGATAGTGATCAAAGATTGATTGAGCAAATTGAGGTCAAGACTGCCTCAGAGCTTGCTGAAACAATAATCAAATTACAAAAACAAATAGGAGAGCCTTAATGGATATAAATACTGCACGAAGAGAGCTGGAGAGGGAATGCATACGATTATTTGGCAAATCATCTCATATCTTTATCGAGCGGTTAATAGATCTCATTAAGGCAGAACGTGATGAACTACGAAAAGTCGATCCCACAGTGGCTGGAGCTAGAGTTAAAGAACCTAGGCGTGACTAAGCCTACTCCCCCAGTAACGAAGCAATTACAACGTGTAACCTTTGTAAAAATAGAATTAGATGAAAATGGAGAACCCCCCTTTTGATAGATGTAACGTATAAAGACCATATGGGCTCAGATTTAACGGTTGTTAATGCCGCTCGAGTATCTTTTGGCAAAGAGAGAAAAGCCCTAGGTTATACTGGAATAGGCGGGGATCCTATGATCCCTGTCTTACATGACACAGATAAAAATCTAATACGATACTTAGCAGAGCATAAACATATGTCTCCCTTTGGACATGCCTTTGCATCTTTTCATGTAAAAGCACCTATGTTTGTAGCTCGGCAGCTGGTTAAACATAAGTTCTTACGCTGGAATGAAATCAGTAGGAGGTATGTAGATAAGGATCCTGAGTTCTATGTACCTAAAACATGGCGTGGACGTAGTGATGATAAGAAGCAAGGTAGTGCCGGTGCTGTTACGCTAGGTGAATTAGATCAGTGTATAGTAAATGACTATCCCTACATGGCATTGAATGCATATAGAGCTTTGCTAGATGCAAAAGTTGCTCCTGAGATGGCTAGAATGACGCTTCCTGCCTCAACCATGACAGAATTTTGGTGGAGCGGTAGTCTCGATGCATGGGCGGATATGTGTAATCTTAGATGCTCATCAGATACGCAAGCAGAGACCCGTATAGTGGCTAATAAGATTGCATTAGAGATGTGGAAGCTATTTCCTGTATCGTGGGAAGCATTACTTAAAGGCCGTTCATTCTCTAAAATATCCCCAATGTCTGAGGCTGAAATTGGAAGAGCTGCGGAAAGAGCTAGAATCAATAGCCACCCTTAGCTGATGTAACTTCATTTTAGCAGAGATGAAAACAAGGAATAACGAGGAATAAAATAGAATAACTAATACACAGCGTATAAAAACCCTTATTTATAAGGCTTGGTTGCGGGAGTAGGATTTGAACCTACGACCTTCAGGGTAATAGTATTGTAATGATTTCAATGACTTACAGCCACTTTATTCTATAGACAACTAACTACGCATTTTGCTAAGGTATTAGTACAGGTAGGAGACTTACATGTATACATACAACGATCAAATAGAAATGCTTGAAAATATCATAGTTAAAGAAGGGCATGGTATAAATATCAACTGTCCATTTTGCGGAGGGCGTAAAACATTAGGCATAGCTATCCGTGATGGTAGAAAGCTTTGGCATTGTTTTAAGGTTAGTTGTGGAGTTCGTGGATCTAAAACTGTTGGCATGTCTACCAATACCTTACGCAGGAAATTAAATGGTGTATCTACAACACAGACTAAAGCCCTACTCGAGATCCCTACATTACTATCCTCACCGGATAATCATCCAGCTGTCTTAAAGTATTTAGAAGACAACAATAGTATTGAGGCTTATCGAGAAGGATTGATAAGAGTAGAATATGCCCCTGCAGATAAGAGAGTTTTGTTCTTTTCACAGTCTGGATCAGGGGCTGTTGGTAGATCTTTAGTGGGGGATTTACCTAAATGGAAACAATATGGGAGAATTTATGGGCTACTTAAGGTAGGTTCTGGAAGCACAGCTATCGTAGTTGAGGATGTTAATTCTGCCTGTGTAGTGGGTATGTTGCCTGATTGTTCTGGTTGCGCATTGCTTGGGACTGTGCTAAGCACTCAACAGAAGGCTGAACTATGCCACTTTACTAATGTAGTTATTGCCTTAGATAAGGATGCTAGTAAAAAAGCTATAAAGTTAAAAGAAAGGTTAGAAGGAAGAGTAAATACCAGAGTTATATTTCTCGAGGATGACATCAAATGTATAGGAACCTCGAGAGCCAAAGAAATATTAAAAATTTAGATACCGAAGTATGGAAGCTAAATATGCAATGTAATGTAATACTTAGCTATATAGAAAACAAACGACTATAGGTTTTGTAGAAAGTGAGAACATGAGACAATCAAAGAAAGTAAGAAAATGAGACAATCAAGTATTTTTTATTGGAATTATATCAGTAATAAAATCTTTGGTAAGCATAATAGAAAGCATACTAAGCACAAAGCTCATGCTTCCCAAGCTCCAAGGTCTATTTGCCACATCCACAACCGTCCTGTTTCAAGTTGGTGCAACACGACTCTATCCCCACCAATTGTAGTTTAATATATTTTAACCTTAATATTATTAAACAGTCGAAGCTATCTAGTACCGACTATAAACTACAAGGAATAGATAAATGAAAGCAAGAGGTCTTATACTCATAGATTATGAATTACCCGGGGGGTATATGGAAGCTGCAGAAGAGCAGAAGAGGCTTGAAGAAGCCATGAACAATTTGGTGAGGGGTAACAATAGGGTTTCCTACTACCAATGTGATATAAAGGAGAGGCGGGGAGATGCAAAACCCGATCTCCGGAAGTTAAAAATAAGAACCGGATAAGAAAAAAGCCCTCGACCACAAATCGGGGGTTTATTTTTTGTTCTCACTAATGTATCTATTATTTACCTAACGGCAAATAACAAGGTGACCATGCTAGATACATCAATACTAAAGTCCCTATTAAATTACGAGTTCTACGAGCAGAACAAGGGCAAATTAAACCGAAAACTATTCGCTGACGAAATAAGATCGTTATACACAGTACTTATCGGAGCTCACGAAACCTTCCAACACGATTTAACATCCAAAGAGTTGTTGAAGATATGGGAGACAGAGAACCCTGTATCCACCCGAGCTGAAAAAGCTGAGATAGAGGATGTTTTATCCTTAGTGGATATGGAAGAGGAATATAATCCAGATGTAGCGTCTGATGTTATCTCTAAGCTTTGGCAGAGAGACGTTGGTAAGCAGATAGCTACTATTGGATTAGAGATATCCGAAGGTAGTTCTTATGCAATTCAAAAAGCACAGGAATTATTAGAACAATATAGTGGTGGTTTTGTCGAAGATGAATTCGGCCCCAATACTACACAAGACATTGATGAACTTAAGCTCGATATGGATAATACTAATCGTGCTAAGTTTAACATCGAGACATTATCTCGTCGTGTCTACGGCATTCAAAGAACTGAGTTTGGAATTATATTCGCCATCTCTAATGCGGGTAAGACTGCATTTGTAGTTAGCCTATGCCTAGCCCCCGGTGGGTTTGTAGATCAGGGACATAAGGTAGTTATACTGGGCAATGAAGAATCCACTAGGAGGACAGTTGCTAGAGCATATTCAGCTGCAACAGGTTTGACTAAAGAACAAGTATTAGAAGACACGGAAAAGGCTAAGGTTATATATCATGCAAGAACCAGAGGTCTTATTGAGTATATCGACACCCAAGAATGGGATCTAGATAAGATAGAAAGATATATAAAGAAAGAAGAGGCCTCGATTGTTTTTATAGATCAGGCCGATAAGGTTACGATTGGAGGTAGCTTCAACGCCTCCCATGAACGCCTACGGGAAGTGTATAGACGCATCCGAGAAGTGGCTAAGAGACAGAACTGCGCAATATTCGGTGTTTCTCAAGCCAGTGCAGAAGCCGAGGGTAAGACCCGTCTATCGTTTACTATGATGGAAGGATCTAAGATCGGTAAAGCAAGTGAAGCAGATCTCATAATTGGTATTGGTAAAACTGAAGTCGAGCCCGATGATGAGATACGACACCTTACAATTTCTAAAAATAAAATAAGCGGATGGCACGGCACAATAGCCACAAAGATACATCCCCAAATATCAAGGTACACGGAGTAGAGAAAATATGTTTAACCTAACAGGAGAAGTTCTAGTATGGGACTTCGAGACCACAGTAAAAGACGTTAACGGAAAGACTGATAATTCACCATTTAATAAAGATAACAGATGCGTTGGTGTCTGGTGGTGTATGATTAGCAATGGAATAGTTGGCCCCGTACATAGGCTTGTATGGAACCACAATGAGAAGCCCCAGCCTGATGGAAGGGATGCGTTTCAGAAAGATCTAGATCAGGCAGATCTGATTGTAGCGCACAACGCTAAATTCGATACAATATGGGCATTAGAGCTAGGATTTAAGATCACTAGCTCAATATGGTGTACTATGATTGGAGAATTTGTTTTCGCAAGGGCTCAGCAAGTTTCACTCAGCTTAGAGAATACGGCTATACGCCGTGGCGTTACGCACAAGAAAGCAGATCTAGTTAGTGACATGTTTAAACAAGGTATCGGTTTTGAGGCTATGCCTTACGATATCGTGGATGAGTATGCTGAGGCAGATGTGATCTCTTGTGCAGAAATATTCCTAGCTCAGGTAGATGAGCTGGAGGAGGACTCTGGGTTAAGGCCTGTCATAGAGCTCATGAATGAAATGTTAGAGTTCTTGGTAGAGATTGAGCGTAATGGTATCAATATCGATATAGCTGCTCTTGATAAAGTTGAGGCTGAGTTTATTGCTGAAAGGGATGAGCTTATCAAGCGCCTCACAGAGATAGCTAGATATGTTCTAGGGGATACTCCATTTAACCTAAACTCAGGGCAAGATCAGACAAAGATAGTTTATTCTCGAGAAGTAACAGATAGAAAGCTACATGCTCAGCTATTCAATATTGGTGTGGGTGTAAATGGAAAACCTCTCCCTACTCCTAGATATGGCAATACTAAGCATAATGCGTGTGTGCGAGCATCAACTCAAGTAATTAAAAAGACAATTGCTGAATGTTGCCCTACCTGTAATGGATCGGGTCGGCAGTACAAGCTCACTAAGAAAGGTGAGCCCTATAAAAACCAGCCTAGATGTAAGACCTGTGGTGGAGATGGTGCTGTATATACATCTACCGGACAAACAGCGGGACTTAAGTTAATCCCTCTAAACCCTAGCTACGCAAGTATTAATGGTTTTAAGGTTGATAAGGTAACTAACAAGCTCTTAATCAATCAAGCCAGAAGCAAAGGTAATGATCTGGCTGTAGAGTATCTTGAAAAGACTAGCCGGCTAAATGCAGTAAATACATATCTTAACTCTTTTGTTGCTGGTATTAAAACGTGGGTTAGAGAAGATGGCATCTTACACGCTAACTTTAATCAGACAGTTGCTCGTACAGGTAGATTAAGTAGTAGTAATCCAAACTTTCAGAATATACCAAAATCTCAGAAGTTTCCTGTTCGTGCATGTATAGTCAGTAGGTTCGGAAATTCGCATCAGATTATGGAGGCTGACTTTTCTGGGCTTGAATTTAGAGTTGCAGGAGAGTTGAGCAGAGATCCCCAGATCATTGATGATATTATGTCTGGTAAAGATGTACATAAACAAACGGCGATGATTATTAACCAATGTGAAGAATCTGAAGTTACCAAAGATATGAGACAAGCCGGGAAGGCCTATACTTTCGCCCCCTTATATGGAGGTTTGGGTATGTCAGAACCAGAGCACGTTCAAGAGTACTTTAAAACGTATTTTACCATATATGCAGGACTTAAAGATTGGCATAGACAGCTCATGGATGGGGTACTTAAGGATGGTATAGTTCGCACTCCTAGTGGTCGTGAGTTCCTTTTCCCCAATGCAAAGAGACTAGGTAATGGTCGTATCACTAATGCTACAGCCGTTGTTAATTATCCAGTACAGAGCTTTGCTACGGGAGACTGTGTTCCTATAGCTTGTATTAGAGCCCTTAAATACTTTCGTGAACATAATTTAAAATCTAAACTTATCTTGACTGTGCATGATTCAATCGTGGTGGATCTCTTATCCGAGGAAAAAGATAAGGTTGTTGCAGGATTACAATGGGCAATGGAAGGCGTGAAAGACGATCTCCAACGTAGGTTTAACTATACCCCATCCCTTCCTCTAGACATAGAAATAGAGGCTGGAAAAAATTGGATGGAAATGCAGGAAATAGTTTGACTAGTTACCTTAACTAATGTAAGATTTAGGTTCCACTTATAACAACAGGAGTTCGGAAAAACATGAACCAAGTTGCACTCGCTAATGAGGCTGAAACAAGAAACATTCTCTCAGAATTAATGGGAGAAGAAGAGCAGAAGATTAAAATTGATTTTCTTAAAATTAACCATGATGGAGAAGATAAACAAGGACGCGATGTTAAAAAAGGATCGCTATCTCTATCTAACCAAGCTGAACCTGTATACGCACAGGAAGCAAAGATCCATGTGTTAGCACAGTATTTCCAATACCGTGAGCAGGATGAAAAAGGTAAAGTACAGAATAAGACCGTTCTTATGACTGACTTCCGTAAGGGAGAGCCTATCGATATGAAAGGCACTCTTCGCTGTGGTAAACCTACTCGTAAGTCACTTAATCAAATGACTGAGGATGATCAGAAGTTCTGGTCAGGTAAAGTTAAGACAACTCGTATTATTCGAGGCGTAATTAACTATACAGGTAAGACTGTAGACGGTAATGAAGTTACCGTAGAAAATGTACCATTCCAACATTACATGAAAGGCTCAGGGTATAATGATTTTGAGTCGATCGTGGAAAGTATGCCGTATGGTAAGAAGTTCCAAGACTATATAATCAACGTAAAGACAGAAAAGCGTGGTAAATATTACTACACTACATTCTCTGTTGATTTTGGAACCCCAGCGGCTTTCACACCAGAACTAGCCAGTACCGCTAAAGTATTTGTGGATATGGCTCGTCAGGAAAACTCTGTGATCACCAGCAAGTATAATGAGGCCTTAATGGAAACTACCTCAGATACTCAAGTGTACGAAGCTGTAGCTTCTACAGGTGATCTAGCGTCTGACTTAGCCTAATTGGGAGGGCTTCGGCCCTCTCTTAACCCCAAACTTATAGGTGCTTATATGCTTTCTATTTTAGAGAGCCAGCTCCGTGCTGTCTTAGAAGATCTCTCAAATGAGCAGACTCTAGAATTTACTGCAGAAGACAAGAAAAAAGCAGTAGAACAGTTCGCGGCGGCTTTAGATAAACAAACTACCCCTCGGGAGAAAGAACCTAGAATTCGTATGTCGAATGTAGGTCGTCTACCTTGCCAGCTTCAACAAGAAATACAGTTAGGATCTCCTCGAGAGAGAATGCCCTACAATCACTGGATCCGTATGATGATCGGAGACTGTGTTGAGATCCTAGTACGCCTAGCTCTTGATAAGACAGAGGTAAATGTCACCTCAGATGGTGATGATGTAAAGCTTGATGTTAGTGATACGACAATCAAAGGCACTAGCGATATAGATATTGATGGTGCTGTGTATGATATCAAGTCATGCAGCCAATACGCTTTTAGGAATAAATGGAGCGGTGGTTTTCAAGCTCTGTATAAAGCAGACGACTTTGGATATGTTGGTCAGCTTTATGGCTATGCTGATGCTCAAGATAAAAAAGCTGGTGGCTGGATAGTTGTCGATAAATCTTCCGGTGAAATTAAAATTGTAGAGGTTGATGCCACTAAAGAGCAAGAGGCTTTTATCAGACAGCATAGGGAGCAAGTTGTGGATTTAGTATCTAACAACCGTCCCTTTCAAAGGTGCTTCGAAGAAGAAGAAGAGACGTTCTTCCGCAAAAAAACAGGTGGCAAAGTCCTCAACAGAAGTTGCTCATGGTGCTCGTTCAAACAATCGTGCTGGCCAGAAGCGCAGTACCTCCCGAGCCGCCACTCCAAAGCGCAAAGCAAACCCTACAAATGGTATATCGAGTATCCAGATGATCCGAACACAGAGCGCTAAGGCTAAGGGCCGTAATCTTCAGAAATGGGCGAGAAATAAGATATTAGATCTTGTCCATGATCTGGAGCCCGATGATGTCAAAAGCACCTCTATGGGGTGCGGAGGAGAGGATGTGCAGTTATCGCCTTTTGCGAGAAAGCATATGCCTATCAGCATCGAATGTAAGGCTCGTAAGAACATAGCTGTCTATTCCTACTACTCACAGGCTGAAGAGAACTGTCCAAAGAAAATGGAACCCGTTGTCATAATTAAAGCCGACAGGAAGAAGCCTCTAGCTCTAGTTGATGCCGAATATCTATTAAAACTAATTGCAGAATCGAGACGCAAATGAAGATAGAAGATATCCCCGATAATACAATAATTCTTAAAATAGATTTAAAGGATGGGGCCAAGCTACAGGTATCTGTAGGACACAGTGTCGAAACAGATGATTTTGAGGATGATGAATTAGAATTTATTGATGCTCTAGTATCTGGCATTGGTATCCATCTTGAGTACTCTATGGAGACAGTCCTAGCTATGGGGCGTATGTCTAATATGATTAAGGATCTCCTAGAAGATGAAGAGGGAGATATTAATTTTGAACCTGATCAGAAGCTTATAGAAGCTGTAGATAATGGCAAACATAGTAATGTTATTTCTCTAGCTAAAAAGAAGCTACACTGATGGATGTAGTTAATCACCCCCCGCATTATCAATCCAGTATCGAATGTATTGATGCAATGGAAGCTATGTCTTCCGGATGCTCCATCCCTTCTCACCAAGCCTATTGCTGGCAGAACTGCTTCAAATATTTATGGCGTTGGCCATATAAAAATGGTCTCGAAGATCTTCGTAAAGCTCGTTGGTACTTAGACAGATTAATCAAACAACTAGAAGAGGAGCGGCGATGAATTGTTGGCACTGCAAATCGGAATTAATCTGGAACGGAGATCATGATTGTGAAGATGGAGATGAATACAGCATCGTTACCAATCTCTCCTGCCCTAAGTGTGGCTCCTTTGTTTTATCTTACCATCCACAAGGAAAAGAAATGATTACTTTAGATGATATCCAAGGTTTTGAATACTATGACCATAATAAAGAAAGCCTACGGGATCCGGATACCTACCTAGGTAATAGTCCTCTCGACATGGTTAAACATTTTGCTCGAATATATGGGCAAGCCCTAGGTCAGAAATGGGAAAAGGGAAACAAGGATGATCTCCTTAGAACCCTGCTTGTTAATGAAGAATATACTGAAGTCTTATCAGCTGAGACTGCAGAAAATATGCTCAAAGAATTGGCTGATTTAGTCTACGTCACTTACGGGTTTTCCGCGACCTTTGGGTGGGATTTAGATGAAGCAGTTCGAAGAGTACACGCATCTAATATGTCGAAACTAGGTGTTGATGGTAATCCTGTCTACCGAGGGGATGGGAAAGTCCTAAAGGGGCCAAATTATGCGGAACCAAACCTAACAGATTTAATATGAGGAATAATAATGATTAAGAATGAGTACGGGCCAACATTAAACATTTCAGAAAAAATTCATGCTGAGAAGTACCGTAGTGAAGGAGAAACCTTCCGTGAGGCCATGACCCGAGTAGCAGAAGCCCTAAAAGATGATGAAGTTCATTTCAATAACTTCAAATCTATCCTTTATAACCAGAGATTTTTACCTGCGGGTAGAGTGCAGTCTGCGATGGGAGCCCCTCGTACTGTCACTCCATACAACTGTTTCGTATCAGGCACGATAGAAGATAGTATGGAAGGCATTATGGATGCAGCAAAAGAAGCAGCTAGGACTATGCAGCTTGGTGGCGGTATAGGGTATGATTTTTCTACGCTAAGGCCACATGGGGCTCTTATTAAGAGCTTAGACAGTCGGTCTAGTGGCCCCTTGAGCTTCATGGCTATATTCGACAGCGTATGCCAAACAATTTCTTCTGCCGGCCACAGGAGAGGAGCCCAAATGGGTGTACTCCGGGTAGACCATCCAGATATTGAGAAGTACATACGGGCGAAGCATAATTCTACAGAATTAACAGGGTTTAACATCTCCGTAGGTATCACTGATAAATTTATGGAAGCTGTGAAAGAAAATGGCCAGTTTGATTTAGTATTTGAGGATCGTGTATATTCCACTGTTAACGCCCGTGCTTTATGGGATGATATCCTTAGAAGTACTTGGGATTGGGCAGAACCGGGTATATTATTTATTGATCGTATTAATCGAAAAAATAACCTGCACTATTGTGAGAATATCGTAGCCACTAATCCTTGCGGAGAACAGCCTTTGCCTCCATATGGAGCGTGTTTATTGGGTTCTTTTAACTTAACTAAGTACATTGTGAAGCATGATGGCAAGTATGTTTTCAACATGAATATGCTGAAGACAGATATTCCGTATGTTGTTAGGGCTATGGATAATGTAGTAGATCGAGCAACATATCCATTACCACAACAAGAGAAGCAAGCTAAAGATACTCGTCGCATGGGTCTCGGTGTAACAGGGGTTGCTAATGCTATTGAGGCACTGGGCTTTGACTATGGGTCAGATGAATTCATCAGAGTGCTAGAAGACATCATGGGTACAATCCGTGATATTTGTTATCAGACCTCTGTTGAGTTATCTAAAGAAAAAGGCGCATTTCCATTATTCCAACAAGAATATTTGGACAGTGAGTTTGCTCTAACTTTACCCGCTGAAATTAGAGAGAGTATAGCTGAGCATGGTATCCGTAACTCACATCTATTATCAGTTGCTCCAACAGGTACAATCAGCCTCAGTGCAGATAATGTATCTTCGGGTATCGAGCCAGTGTTTAGCCACTTCTATGACCGTACTATTCAGACCTTCGATGGGCCTACAGTAGAGCGTGTTGATGATTATGCTTATCGTGAGTTTGGAGTTAAGGGTAAGACCGCAGATGAGTTATCTGTGTTCGACCATGTGCGGGTGTTAAATGTTGCATCACAATATGTTGACTCTGCCTGTTCTAAAACTTGTAATGTTGGAGATGATGTTACATGGGAGGAATTCAAACAAGTTTATATGGAAGCATATGAAGGCGGGTCGTCTGGAGCAACCACATTCCGTAAATCTGGAAAGAGATACGGTATCTTGAATGCATCTACATCTGAAGATGTTGTAGAAGAGAAGCCTGTAGAGAAAGATAACTTCATTGAAGAGGGCGGGGCTTGCTATTATGACCCTCAAACTGGCCTTCGTAAATGTGAATAAAAGACATAAAAAAAGCCCCTGAGTCGTTGACTTAGAGGGGCTAATTATGTAGATTATACGGGAATGTACCGTTGGTCTGGTACACTTCGTTAGGTTAACCCTCGAGCTTTACGGCTCGGGGGTTTTTCTTTATTTAATTAGGTTTAAAGGTACTTCTGCTATACTCTTTACATTATTCTGCATATTCTCGAGCATAGAGTCTTCATCGGGATCATCTGCGGCGCTAGAGGCTTTGATAATAGCGGTAGATATGTAGTTTATCATCAGATCTTCTAGTAAAGGATCCGAAGGACTTTTGTTATATTTATCAGCTAACTCTAAGAACTTGTCAGCGTCCTCAAGTATCTCTTTCCTAATTCCCGCGGCGGCAGTATCTGGATCTGTTCTCTCAACAATAGCTCCCATAAGAGCTCTGATCCTAGAACCAGTTCTACTCAATGGGCCAACTACTGTGTAGATTAATCGTGTAGTAGCTGTAGCAGCTTCTCTATTAAATGATGTAGGAGACTGCCCTCTAATAGGCGTAGCCCGCATAGATTGAGCGTTATCCCCCGCAGCCTCAATAGTTGTTCGAATAGCCTCCATAAACTGAGGTTGATCTGCGTAGATTATATCCCCAATATCCAATATTGAAGTACGTCCATCTACCCCTTCTTCGATATCCTTAACCTTAACCGGCCTAGTTCCACCGGTCTCTTCAGCAACGGCAAAAATACGATTATCTAAGAAGTTGGCATATGCAGTCTTTAATCCCCTCATAAGGATCACACCATTAGCTTCTGGTTGTTCCGCAATTATACCCATAAGTTCGGCTACTCGAGCACGGCTCTCTCCACCTAGCTTTTGACCTGATCCGAATATTGTTTCGAAAGCAGCTTGGGGGTTAGATGTTCCCTTGATCTGAGCGCTATCTAGTAGTTTAGATATAGAAGGTGTCTTACCTTTATCAAAGAAGTTGCGGAGTACACTGGTCTCTACATCCTTCATTAATCCTTCAGATGCTTTCTGAGCAGAGTCTAGGATATTTTGTACCTTAGCTTGGTCACCTCCAGCGGCTTCTAATCTTCGGATAAATTCATTTATGCTGCCTACCTTATTCGCCATTTCTGGTGATGTAGTTGCAAGTTCATTAAGCTGTTCTGCATATCGCATAAGCTTTTGAGAGAACCCTGTATAATCAGCACCATCAATACCAGAAGTCTTAACAGAGTTAGCAAATCCATTTACCGTATCTAGGATAAAATAGTCTGCTATCTTTGCAGGATCTCCTACATCAGTCAGAGCCGTAGCTAAATTGACTGTCCTAGCCATATTACCACTATTTAGAATACCTCTAGTAAATTCTTCAGCCTTAGCATTAAATCCCGGTCTAAATGGTTCAGTACGGCTAATTGTACTCTCAATAGAATTTGCAGGAGTACGCCCAAGAGTACTGTCATAGATGTTAGAGAATTGCTGCATTGAATCATTGTCACGCCAGATAGGGGCGTATGTCTTCATATAGTAATCTTTAGCTGCTGTAGCTGTCTCAGCCAGATCTGGGTCTGAGTCCTCAACATACTTTAACATATCTTGATCAATGAACTTGATTAGATCTCTATAGTATCGGCCTAGTAGTGGAGCCTTACTATCATATGCGCTAGAAGCTAACTGTGATAGCTCCGGTCTAATCTTAGTATAGAAGAAGCCAAAGTCAGTATTTTCAGATATCCAAGCCTTGAACCGCTCTTCGATTTCATCAGGTGTCTCAAGTCTATTAACTGTTTTAACATTACCTTTAGCATCAGTGACTTCATCCGGAACTTTCTGAGCTCTAAGTCCCTCAAGGAAGGTAGCTACAGGATCCGATTTAGCAAAGTTTCTAGATGCAGCTGTGATATCTTCTTCGGGCATACGGGAGAATAGTTCGTATATAGAATCCGGATCTACATCGCCACCTCTTACAGCACCATATAGATTGTTCTTCTCGTTTACCATCAAGGCATAACTATCCTCTAGGCTATTAACGATATCTTTAAATGCTCCTGTTTTAGGGGCAACAATCTCTGTACCTGTGGCTGTCTCTAATCTAGATAGAGCATCAACAAATCCTAGATCACCTTCCATACTCTGTAGGGATTTAGTAGCGGCATTCTCAAACTCAGTACGAGCTGCAGCTAATCCTCCGGCGGCTTCATCAACCTGATCTTTAGCAATATCTACAAATCCCTGTGAAGAATTCTGTAAAACATCAAACTCATTAGCACCATCAGCCAATCTATCTTTTTCTATTGCTAGGCCTTCTCGGGCTGCATTAGCAGGAGCATCAAGCTTTTGTTTAATGCCTTCACCCCCACCAGAGTTTATTTCTCCAGCGCGGATCTTCTGAGCATTACCTACAATAGCGGGATCCATTCCTCCTTTTTGCATTGCCGATACGGTATCTAGCGTTAAAGTTTTGTTTGAAGATAAGTCTGAAAAATCAGCAATAAGTATATCTTTATTCGCTCTAATAATCTCAGTTAATCTAGCAACAGATTCTCGTAAAGTATTCTCGTCTACCGTAGTATCAAGACCCGCCAATTCTCTAGACAATTGTTTGTATACTGCACCCTCAACACCAGCTTCACCGCGTAGCATTCTAACAAACGGAGCAAGCATAATATCATTAGTTAGAGTTAAGCCCGTCTTACCTAATTTTAATCCGGTGCTTAGTACGCCTCCACCAATCAAACCTTCTGCAAATGCATTTAAACGCTGTTCTAGTAGTTTATCTGCCTCGGTATCCCCTAGCTCAGCTACGTTATTAAAGAATGATTCCTCACCAAATAAGAAGTTACCTTCTTCTGTACCTACAGTAAGGGTAGCCGCAGCGTCTCCGGTAAGTGCCGCAGAGGTACTCTTAACAGCATTTATAACAAAGTTACCTACTTTGCTTACAGTTTTTACACCTTTTAGAGTCCATCCAGCTACCTTGAACGCTAACGCCCCCGGAGCTAATGCCGCTCCTAAAGCTGGAATACCATCAGCAATTAAAGAGTCCCCAAAGCCGGGGGTATCAATAGAGAAGGTAGCATTCTGAACATCTTCCTGTATGTCTGTTCCGAAGTATTTATCAGATACAGCTGCACCAAATTCCATAGCATCGCCTACGGATTCTTGTACACCAAGTCTAAGCTTCTGTGAAAATCCTACGTTAGGTTTACTACCAAATCCAAACAGGTTTCGATCAGGGAATAATATAGTTTCTTTTCTATTAGTATTAGGGTCAGTGTATATGAATTGATACAGGCTTCTTGTAGGATCCTTACCTTGATCTACAAGCTCCTGAGCCGTTACACCATTTGGTAGAGCTGCATCTTCATTAAATATTAGCTCTTCATAATGATTATAACCCTCTTCCATAGTATCAAATCTATCATACATATCTGAGTTAATACCTTCAGATATGGATGGAATTAGATCATCATTGTTTTCTTCCGTTTCGTCTTTTGCATACGGATTTATGAGGCCTGTTCCTGTAGGTTCAACCTTTGGCTTATATGGGTTTATTAAATCCACCATAATTAGTTTCCTTCCACTACGGCGTTAGGGAAAGTAGTAGTATACAATTCCATGAGTTCTTGATCCGATAGGGTAAAATTAGGATCGGTTTCTCGTTTTGTATTTATATAGTTTTCATTAGCTTTTATAATTTTTGCCTTAAATTCTTCAAAGGGAGGGATAAACTCCGTAGAAACATTGCTTGTCTTTGCACTTAAAGAAATATCTCGAGATTGCGCTAATTCTAGCTGTTTATTGAGAACTTCATTACCTTGCATCTCTTGGCTTACTAAGTCATTAAAGTTAATACCAAATCTAGAGTTTGCTAAGCTACCTCGGTAATCTTTATCCCCCATAAGTCCGTTAACAATACCTGCCCTACGAGCTTCTGTACCTAGCATATATCTATCTACAGCAATGTTGATCTTACGCAAAGCACCCTCAGCTCTAGGCTCACCAAATCCTACAGCTTGTAAGTTCTGGGTTAACTCTCTGTCTGATAGGCCTTGTCCTTTAGATTCATTTAAGCGAGCTAGATCATAGGCTGCCTGTAACTGCCTAGCAAAGATGTCTTTAGCTGGCCCCGTAAGATCTCTAAGACTAGAAAATATCTCTAACTCAACTTGCTCGTAAGTAGCTCCACCAGCAACTAATGTCTTAAACGTAGATCCTAAGTTCTCTACATTATCACCTACACCTTGGAACCATGTTAAGTATGCGTTGTATGCCTGTGGGTTATCCTGAGTAAGCTTACGATATTCTAGTAAGTTAGTTATACCAGCCACACCGCTCTCTACTATTCTAGAGGCATCCATTACGGGTTTATTATAGGTTTTAATAAAGTCAGAAGCATCATATTGCTCAGTAGTAAGCTTTCCCGAAGTCGGGTCTATGATAGTATTTGTTCCTATTTGCTTTAGGGTGTTGTCTGGCTGTACTTGAACCATAACTGGGTCTAACGAAATACGCCCATCCTCTTCTCTAGGGTAGAATACTAGAGGATCTCCGTTAGCCGAAGCTTTAGCTAACATATCCTCGCGCTCGCGCTCATCAAACATATCAAGTCGTCGTTTAAGCTCTACATAAGCCTCAGTCTTTTCTCGCTCACCACCTCTAAACATAGATACTTCCATGTTTCCTACTACGGTCATAGCGCCCATAACATCTCCAGCAGAGTTTAATCTGGTTTCTTCTAGAAAGCCCGTGAAGTCGAACATCGCACCATCTTTGATCTGGGCCTTAATCTGAGCCCCAACCATATTAAACATCTCAGTTTGATTAGATGTTAGATCATAGGCCTCTGAACCTATCTCAGCATTAAGAAGCTTCCATTTAGCAAGACCATCTTCGTCATAGGTCAGATCGGCTAGTTTAGATCCGAGGTCAAACTTCTTAGTCTTTGGTTTTGTTTTGATAGATGCTTCAGTGAATGTGCCAGTTTCTATTTCCGTAATAACTTTATCGAGCTCTGCATCAGACACGTTTTCTGGTTTGAACCCTTCCCAAACACCCCTAAGAGCATTTCTTTTAGCTGATGCCGAACTACCGGCGGCGGCTAGGCGATCACTAGCATACCAAGAAAACAAAGAATCCTGTGTCTTTTCATCAAAGATAGTTTCATCATTAATACCTAGGGCGGTAAATCCTCCCCGTTCCTTAATGTCATTAAGTGTAGATCCTACAAACTGATACTTACCCATCGGAGTACTAGCATCCCCATTTGCAGCTGCCGTAGTGCCAGCCGGCATATTCTGCTTACTCCAATTGAAGTACTCAGAACCCGGTGCTGAGAAGTCCAGAACCTCTCCCATACTCATTTCTGTAAGATTAAAATCAGAGAAGTCCGTATTCTGAGACTGATTTAATAAAGCGTTATACCCACCACTACCACTTTCAAAGTTGCCCATGAGTGATGCAACATCTGTAGAAGGTTTCATGGCAGATGCACCGACTATCTCTAGTCTTTCATCAGCTACTAAATTCTCTAGTCGCTCGGTAGCTTGTCCTACGTTACCTTCATATGAAGCTATTGTACTATATGCATAAGTAATAGCAGCTGAGCTATTAGGGTTCTCTGGAAACATCTCTGCAGCCAGACGTACAGCTGACTTTTTCCAAGACGCTTCTTCAATCTCTTTTGCTTTAGCTTTTGCAAGAGCATCTTTCTGTAGATCCAACTTAGCAGCTTGTTCTTTAGCCTTTAAGGGGACATAGACTTCTGCAAATCCTTTAAATGCACTAGCTAAGGCTCCCTCATCTTCTTGCCTATAGGCTCCGGATGCTAAATTTCCTCTTACACGACTACGCCAACTCATCAGTGGTCTCCTCTTCATCCATACCAAGCATTGATTGCTGCTCCATATCAGGAGCGGCTTCCACATCTTCGCCAGATGGGCTTGCCATTAGCCCTTCCTCTGGAGCAGGGGGTGCTACAGTAGGTTCATCTAGGGGCATATCCTCTGGATCTTCTTCAGCGTCTAATAGAAGTGAAAGCTGACTAGGAGTGTAGATTAATTCATCGTTAGCTTCTGCACCCATTTCATAGTTAAGATCATGAGCCTTTGCAAAAATCTCAATGCCTCGAGCAACTGGCCCAGCAATTAATATTGCCATATCAATGTGTATCACACCTTTAGAGATAGCTTGCTGAAGCATGGCGCTGGTAACTGTGGCTATGGACATATCAATATCAAGCAACGAGTACACTAATGATGCGCCCGAAGGTGTCTCTAGTCGATTTAATGTATTGGAGACAGCCTCGTCATAAGTAGTAATATCAGAGGGTCTATGCCAAGGATAATTCCTAGTATCTGAGGTGTAGTTTGCACCGGGGATAGGGGCTTTAGGTGTCTGCATCTTCATCCTCCTGTTCTTCTGGAGAAAGATCTAAATCCTTTTCCATCTTATCAAAATAATCAGGAGTGAAAACTACTTCTTCACCTGTCTCATTAAGCATATTCTCAGGCATTTTACCGTCAAGAAAAGCTGTAATACTGCGCTTTACTGCATTGCCAAATTTCATTGAATTTTCCCGTAATTAACCATTAGGTAACCATGATCCCCTGTAACCACAGCATCCGGATGGGTTTTCTGTATTTCTTGAGCAATAACTCCCATAGAGCTCTTAGCCGGCGCACCGAGACGCTGGGCTTCCTTATTCCACTTCCATGTGTACATTCGAACACCAGATGGTAGCGTACTGAAATGTTTGATGTCAGTTTTTAAGCGCTCATCTGACATTATGATTGCCGCACCAATCTGACCAATAGCAGACCACATTCCATCTTTACCGCCAGAGCCTTTAGACATCGCAGCTATTTCAGCGGCTATGATCTGTGCTTCTCTAGAAAGCTCGTTCTCTGCAGATTTCCAAATATTATCAAATATACTGTCCAGACGATCCCAGATTTGGTTCATACCCTCTTGAGATATGTTCAACATATTCTTTACATCTGTACTTGCAGCTTCAAATGTTAGTCTGTTGTTTTCAGTCTCTACAGTTTGTCGCCACTTAGCATTCGCTACATCAATGTTATATTGCATGTTGGCGTAGAATTGCTGTCTCTGGTTTTCCATTTCTGAATTAAACTGCATTGCTGTATTCTTAGCACCGGCATTAAATTGAGCCATCGAGTTCATTTGAGTAGCGTTAAACTGACCTACATTAACGGATAATTGATCATAGAATTTCTCAAAATCATTATTAGTTTCGGCTGTGAATAAACGCTGAGCATTGATAGCTGCCTGATCTGTGAATAGAGCCTGTACCATTGACTGAGTATTAATAACCTCAGCCTGTTGGCGGTTATTCATATTTGTCAGATCCATCTGCAAGAACGCTTTAGCATTATTCACTAGGGCAGCTTGTCGAGCGTCTAGGTTAGCAACCTCAAACTGAGCTAATACGTTAGCTTTATTGATAATAGACTGTTGCCTATTGTCTAGGTTCTTTAGGCTTACTGTTTGGAAGAATGCAGCATCTTTTTCAGCCACACCAAGGGTAGCTTGCATCAAAGCATTACTCATTAGCTCAACACCAGCAGATCCTGTAATTCCCTTGAAGGCCATAGCTCTACCAGCTTCCCTAGATAGGCCTTGAGCCCACTCAGGAATCCGAGGATTACCATTTGAATCTTTGAATTCAGCACTAATGATCTTCATCTGCCCTAGGACAGTAGCTTTAGCATCAGTGTAGTTACCTTCACCTAGTTTTTGAGCTAGGAGTTTACCCGCTACCGTACTAGTATCGATGATATTTGAGATATCTTGAGAAGCAAAGTCATTAAGAGCCTCTCCTAGAACACCTTCACCCGCACCAATACCATCTACATCAATCTTTACATCATCAGGGTCTACTAACATATTGTCAGTAACCTCTCCTGTAACAGCATCCACAGTAGTACTCTCACCACCCATTAGATTTGTTACTGTAGAAGCATTATATAGAGATACTGTACCTTTACCTTCATCCTTAACAGTTTCCGTAGTATCTACTGTCTCAGGGTCATAGTAAGGAGCATCTCCTAATTCGTAATTAGGATTGTTTGGATCTAGATTAGTACCTGCCGCATTTGGATCATTTAAAGTTATTAGATCCGATAATGTCATTCCTTTACCATCTAGGTAGCCAGCAGGATCATCAATCATTGCTTGTATGTCTTCATTAGAAGAAACAATACCTGCATCTTGAGCCATCTTAAGGATGTCCTCAGCAGTAAGGGCTTCTAAATCGGGAGTTGCAGGGGCTGCAGGAGCAGCTGGGGCAGAACTACCTCCGCCTCCACCACCAGTATTTGCTGGGGCCGGATCAGTACTATAATTATTATAGGGATCATCAACCTCTACAGATCCGCCAGAGTTAGACCATCCGCCTCCCCAACCATCATCCTCTGCACCATTTACATAGTTTGTGCCACCAAATGTATTTGATAAAGATTGGCTAAAGGTATTCCCGCCACCTATAGTGTCTGCCCATAATCCCATTACAATTTTTCCTTTTCTTCTTCGCAGCGGCGTACTTTATCCCGAAGCTTTGCATAATCCGATATTACCATTGGTATGGCTGAGTACCCTTCATCTAAGGTGTCCAGCTCTTGAGCCAGTGCCTCATTCATTTCTTGATCGTATGATTGTAGGGGCGGGCAATAGACCTCGAGCTGAGTTCTATAGACCGTTTCCGCGCAGCCGCTTAATAAGCCCGCGCCTAGAATTAGTGGAATTATCTTCTTCATGTTCTGCCATATTCTTGTAAAATTTTGAGGCCTTTTTAGTCGCCTGTAGTTCGTCAGCTAAAACTTTAGTCTTCTCAATTTTCTTTCCATCCTTGCGTCCTAGGACATAAAGGATAGGTAACAGCACTGCTAATCCTGCAATCAGGTACGTTTTAAATTTACCAACTATACTAAACATCAGTTTCGATTATCTTTCCGAGGTTTTCTAGCAAGATACTTCAGTTCATTTTCAAGTATTGCTATACGCTGTTTAACACTGTTCATCTCAGAGATAGATTTTGTCATAGCCGCCATATCCCCCCAAACGTCTTCCATATCTTCTTGGATACGATTAATTTCGTTTTGATTTTCTTTGACATCACGTTTGGTATTTATAGCGTCTTCCAGCGCCATGCGTGAACCAAGAGTACTTACAGTTTCCTCTAGGCCAGAAATAGTAGATGCCTGTTGTGACACCCACCAGATTCCACCAGCAAGCTGGATAAACATTGCGAATATTAACGCTAGGGGTATTTTCTTTTCCATGTACTTTTACTTTCTTTTCCCTAATGGATGCCGTTTTTGTGATCCTTAAATCTAGCGTATGCGGCTAGACCTATGCCTCCGATTGCACATAATAAAAATATAGTTTTCATACTTTCGGAGTACGGTACTAAAGCTTCTATTTGAGGAGTAATTTCCCCTAAAGCAGTAGCTGCACCCGCAACCCCAGCACCAGCCATTGTTTTAGATTTTGTTAAAGGTTTAGTTGCTGATGCGGCAGTTACTTTTTGCGGCATCTCTGGGCCACCTTCGTCACTAGGAAGTCTTGCGTCCCTACTGAAGATAGCGGCTTCAGCTGCCCTACGACGAGTAAGACCACGAAGAGGCTGAAGCTTACCACCAACCCTCGCTTTATTCCATCGTAAGAGCTGTTCTGGTACTTCATCATACAGACCTTTGTTTAATTTCTTTAATAAGGTGCTGCTTTTGAAAGATCCTGCCCCAAGGTTGAATACGAAGCTCACTAAAGCATCAAACTGACCTTGAGTTAGAGGTACTTCGACATATCGAAAGACGGCTTTCTGATGTTCTTTAATATCCTCGATCAGCAGATCCTCAGCTTCTTTCACTGTGATCTTCATTCCAGATCGAACACCTTTGCATGAACCAAATCCGATAGTCCATTTTCCGGCAGGGCATCGATAACTATGTACTAGCCCATCTTCTTTTATTTTATGTAGACCCTCAAACTTCTTGATAAGCTCGATACAATCTTTTGATACGTTTTGTGGATGCATGTTATTACCTTGTTGTTGCGTATGGTGACGCGAACCCACTCGTTACGGCCCCTCCAGACCCTGCTTGCATAGCTGGGGTAAGATTACCCATTCCAGCGTTAGCTCCAGCTACATTCTGTAAGTCATTTAAGCTTCTCAGACTTTTATTAATGTCTATATATTTATCACCCAAGGTACGGCCTTGAGTATCAAAAGCTCTCAGTAGTAAGTTACCCTGATTATCTATAGCTCTAGAAATGGTACTGCCATTATCCCCTACGCTATTTGCAATAAGGTTACCTTGATCATCAAAGGCATCAGAGAGTTGTTTAAACTCTTGTCGAGTACCCATATCGATATCTGATTGAGCGGAAGCAACTCTAGCTAGGTCACGGATAGTTGTGTCCATCTTAACAGACTGAGCATCAAATCCAGTAGCTAATGCTGCACCTTGATCTCGAATAGCTGTGTTAATACCTTCTACAGATTTAAATCCTGCATCTTGGTTTGCCGAAAGTGTATCTACATTGCCCATTAGAGAATCTTGGTTTGTAGAAAGTGTCCTCAAGTTACCCATTAGTGAGTTCTGGTAGCCTTCAGCATTAGAAAGCATAGTTTCTACATCCATAGCTACTGAACTTATCTCGGCTCCGGATCCATCAAATCGGCTCTCTAGGATACGACCTTGATTATCCATAGATCTCTGTATGGTATTTCCCTGAGAATCTATCGCGTTAGTAATTAAGTCTCCACTATCATCAAAACTATCGGCAAGAGCAGAATATTGAGCTTTTGTAGAAGCGTCTAAATTATCACCTGTAGTCTGTAGGAGATCTCTTACACCAGATATACTTTTCACTAATGTAGATTTAACTGACTGATCTTCGGCTGAAACATTACTGAACCCGCCTTCAACAGCTCCAGATAAAACCTCAAACCCAGCGCCAGTAGCGTCACCTAGAGATCCAATCTTCTTGCCAATATTACTTTGACCTTCAGCTGCCGCCTGTGCGTATCTACCTAAGTCTTCGCGTAGAGCGTCATTTTGATTAGATGCAGCTAGAGCCCTGTCTGAGCGAGCCTTGTTAGCTATTTCTGTATCATCAGTGTAGCGATCTACATAGTCATCAAATGAAGACTTAAATGTATCCTGACCAGACTGTAGATTAGTCTGCCCGTCGATCAGACTTGCCCCATAGGCATCTACATTTCCAGTAAGTGTGCTTAAGTCACTGGCTAGGCCTGTTTGCCCATCTGTAAGATTACCTCGAGTAGTATCGATATTAGAATTAGTAGCATCAAATGCCGTACCAACTTCTGTACCTAGAGTATTAAAGGCAGTGTTTAGTCCGGTATTTTGAGTATCAAATGCTGCAGTCATATCAGTACCCATTTGAGTACGATCCGCTTGAGCATCAATAAATCCTTGATCTACTGCACCTTGAATATTTGAGTTGGCTTGATCAACATCATTGAACCTATTGGTAGCATCAGAAAAGCCTGTATCTAATGATGCCTGTGTAGCTAGACCTCCTGTATTATTCTCAAGAGCGGCAAGCATATCATTATAATATTTTTCCCTACCCGCAGCTGCATTTGACTGTCCTTCAGAAAGACTATCTCCGTATCCCTTTAGAGCTCCTGTAAGGTTTGTAAATCCAGTATTAGTATTTTCATTAACCCCTGCAGCAGCATCAGTTATTGCACCACCAAGACCCGTTACCTCACCTGAGATACCATCTAGTTTACCACCTACTCCAGTAAACCCTTCTTCGATAGCTACTCCAGTATTTTCGGCTTTATCGTACAATGATTTATACTGATCATCTCCTAGACCGGTTTTGGTTACTGTTGTTTTTTTATTAAAGCACATATTTAGATCTCCTTGGTAGCCGCATATCCAGTGGGGCTGTATCCTCTTTTTTCAAGAAATTTACGGTAAGCGGGACTATCGCTACCTGTGGTTGCCCCCATCATTATTTCGTGGGCGTTGTTATTTTTAGCCCATGTCTCGTAAGCATCCATTAATTTAGGTAAGGCTTTTGGAGCACAGCGGCGATACTCAGGCATTATTATTAACGTAAAATCACCTGCCTGTAAGCTATCTGAGAAGTATGGCGTGTCTATAAAGCCATGCAGATAACCGATGATTTCTTTAGTATCCTTATGGATCACTAGGTTGCAGTATATGTGGCTATTTTTCTCTAGGCTTGCTTGAAAATAATCAGCCACTTTACTGCGGTTAAAGGTGAAGGTCTTATATCTACTATTCTGATGTAGCCAATATAAGATGTCTACGCATCTTTCGGTATCACTTTTACGGAAACGGCGTAGGTAGAAGTCATATCTAGACACTCATACCTCATTACTATGTACTGGAATAACATCAGTATAGCACTTAGTTAAGGTAGCTGGCAAGTGTTTATTACTCAGCTGCCCAAGGCATCCCAGATGCTTCGGCTGTCTTACGTGCAACTTGTGCAGTAACCTTACCCTGACGGTTTGTTTCGATACGAGCTTTTGCTTCGTCGGCTGTTTCTTCGCCTTCGATTAAGCTATCATATACCCACCCAAGAACTGTAGCTTCTGTTAGGTCAGCATATGCAACAAAGTCAGACGCCGTAGCATCAGGCTCTAGTCGCAATTTGCCACCTTCAGTCGCACCGCACTCTGTATGAGTATTGTCGGATACATGACATTCCCAATAGACAGTTTTAACACCGCCTGTGGCATCGTCACGAATCATGTCGTTGATTTTCCAAGTAGTTGTTTGAGCCATTGTTTGTTTCTCCTTTATGGCGTTGGGTTAAGCGTTTTCGAGTGCCGTTATACGGGCTTCGAGTTCTTTGATTGTGGCAACCAGAACAGGCACTAAACGACTTGTGTCTAAACCTTGATATTCCGGATTTCCATTGTCATCTATCTCATCTTTAATTCCTGTAACGGCCTCGGGAACGACCGTTTGAACCTCATGCGCTAAGAAACCATCAATCGTTCGATCTGGCTCTGATATAAAATTAAACCGGATTGGATTAAGTTGCTTAACTCTTTCTGTAGCGGATGTAATGGGAACAGCATTTTCTTTTAAACGATAGTCTGAGGTGGTCTGGTAGGTTACGCCTGTCGTTCCGTTTTGTACGGCCTGACCAATACGGCCCCCATTATACATGAATTGAATATAGCTAAACCCATCTCCCGCCGCTGTCGTGTGACCTATATTTTGCCAACTGGTGTTTGATCCATCACGTTTGAAGTTAATGCCGCTTGTTATGTTCGAACCTGTTGAGCTTGTGAAAAAACAGACTGTTTCATCATCTGCATCATACACAATACCGTTTGAAACATTGTTTCCCTCGACACGGAAGTCGTTGTTGCCTCCGTTTTCGTTGATCGTAACACCCTCAAAGAATGTCCAGTCATTAGCGGGAGATACCACACCAGCACGGTTGCTGTTTGTATAAAACTCTAATTTTCCGTTATTATCACCTGCGTTTGCCACTAACTGCGCAGTGCGGTCTGTACTGTCCGTAATAATCCCTAGTCGATAGCTGCCTGTAGAATATTGCTGCCCAACAAATTGTTCGCCATCAACCCAAGTCTGACCAATATCACCTGCTACATCTAAAATAAGGCCGCTTCTGGGAGAACCTTGCCCAATACCAACCCGATTATTCCCCGCATCAACAAACAGCATACTAGCGTTGCTGTCACTCTCAACACGGAAGTCTTGCCCTGCGTTACCTGCCTCGTTAAATATAGCTCCAGACGAATTTAACGCCATGAGACTAATCCAACTGATACTTGCGTCTGAACCTGTGTCGGCGGCATAGTTAAAATTATATGCGGCACTACCTGTTTGGAGCATGGTTGGGGCATAGCCCGTAAGCCGTTGTTTCCACCCAGAACCGTAGTAAGCGTTGTGTAGTAAGTAAGTGAAGTTGTTATCTACAGAGAGGTTAAAACAAGCATTGGAGTAACTAGCCCCTTGAAAAGCGTAAAGGTTATCTGCAACTACAACGCTGTTGCCGCCTATCCATGATGGAACACCTGCGGGCATTCCCATTGAAACAATATCTTCACCACCATCAACAAACAGCATATTGGTGTTGCTGTCACTCTCAACACGGAAGTCTATATCCGCACTATCTTCGTTAAAAGTTGTAGCACTGCCATTTATTGAAATACGTTCTGCGCCACCAGTTTCTATTCTAAACTCATCACCACTAGGAAAACCAAAGAAAGTGTTGTCATCACCTACGTGTTTAATAAAACCGGGGATATTAACAGCACCATTAAACGTAGCCGCACCAGCCTCAGACATATCAAGGGTGAGGGCTGTAATTACTGAACCACCATCATTGCCTCGTATTATTAAATCTTTATCTTGTGCAATAGGCTCTAAGTAAAAATTATTTTGGTAATTACTAAATTTTGCATATTC
>Ga0209199_1001364_pt1 | contig 29635 bp, 27 predicted proteins | sample COGITO_mtgs_1105_7_FD_184805 | JGI IMG/M metagenome (GOLD analysis project Ga0209199, IMG submission 184805) | Pelagic marine microbial communities from North Sea - COGITO_mtgs_110523 (SPAdes) (version 2) | ecosystem: Environmental > Aquatic > Marine > Epipelagic ...
GTTTTACAATGAAGGTAGTATAAAGCCAAAAGGATATGGATCTGTAGATCATTACCTAACAAGAATTTCTGAAACTTTTGTAAAAGAGGATGGAAAATGGGTTATGGTTACAGGACATTATTCTCCAATAACAGGTGGTCAAGGAACTAGCCAAACTGGAAAAGGTGCTTCAAAAGACCAATAACATTTAAATTCCTTTGGGAGAAAAAAAGGGGTTTTCTGCTTTATGTAAGTAGGTAGCCCTTTTTTTTATTGTCAACTATTTTCATTAAAAATAGTATTACTTTTCTTGCAAGCACAGTAACTGCTGTTAGCCATTTTAAAGCCTGTTTAAAAACTTTAATATTAGAAGATGGAAAGTTCTAGTGCTTGTATTGTTTTATGCAGCACCTTCTGCGTATTTACTTGGTGTTTTCCCTGTTACAGATTTAAAGATTCTATAAAAAGAATTTACAGCTTTAAAACCAGATGCCGAGGCTAGTGCGTCTATACTGAAATCATTAAGATAGCCAAGTTTTATTAGTTCTTTAGCCTTCTCGATTCTAAAATAGTTTGAATATGCAGAGAAATTCTCAAAACCATTTTCAGAAATTGCCAGCGATATGTGTTTTGCTTTTATATCCAAAGTGGCAGATAGCCAGCTTAAATTAAATTGGTTGTCGAGGTATAATTCTTGGGTTTTAATTTCATGATTCAAATGTGTAAACAGCTCCCCTAAATTTACTTGTTCTATTATTTTTTGAGTGCTTAAATTATTTGGGTTCATAAACACAGGGATATTGTACAAGATATTCCTGTTTTTATTTAAAAATATTGCAAGGCCTAAAAACACCAGAGATACAATAATCATTGAAGATTCTACTGAGAGGGCACTTTTTCTGTCTAAAAAAGCAAATAAAACAGTAAATACAACAATCAATACTGTTAAGGCTAACTTAATATGCGTCAGGGAATACAGCCATTTTTTAATTGTTTTTAATTGTTTTGACGGAGACTTAGATTTAAAGTATTTGTACAATAAACGATAAGTTAAAAAACTGTAAACAATGCTTAATAGGCTTCTGGATCCGCTTACCCAATCAGGAAAATGATCTGCCCTAAAGTAAGTAGACCAAAAAAGATAATCAGGGTTAACTTCCTGCCCACTATATAGATCTGTACTGTATGGAAATTCATAAATGATGTAAAAGCATACAAGCACAAAAAGATGGATTAAATCGTTTTTAACAAAACTTCTTTGGTCATAAATAACAGTCCTTACATACAAATAAAATAAAAAGGGTGTGGTGCATACTATTGTAGAGTTGGCAACAACAATCAGAGGGAGTTGAAGATCGTAGAAGTCTTGAACTCTATTAATAACAAAATAACGGCAAAATCCAAATCCAAGAACAAGAAATATTAAAAGTAAAATCTTATTGGAGAGGTACTTAATGTTTTCTATTGAGAACAGTAACCTACCTATCAAAAACAAGAAGAAAAATGTAATTACAAGTAAAAAAATATCACTGAGTAGCATGCATATGTATATGTTGTAAATATATGAAAAATTGATTCTTATAAAGATATAAAAAATAGAAAAATACTTTTATCTAAACACTTTTAATTCAGGCATTTAGCTTTTATTTTTTGTGAAAACTATCAAAAAAAACAGAAGTTTACATAAAATTTGAGGTATCTCAATTAATAAATAACATAGTTTTTGATTTTTTATTTGAGTGTTTTTTTTGGACTTTGTTGTTATTTGCAATTAATCAATTTTAAACTTGATGATTGACATTTTTATTATTTTGTTTTTCCCTTTCCTTTTAAGTCTAATTGGTACATTTTTATTTTCACAAGTTTTTTTATCTCAGATAGATAGCTTGTCGTTGCAAGGCACCTTTTTAAGCAGGACTAAGAAAAAACGCATTAAGAAAAATGCAGGCTCTGTTGTGCTTTTTGCAGGTTCTTCCCTTTCTATTATCTTTGTTATTGCTCTAGGTTTTGTTCCTCCTCCAGTGTTTATAAAAATTTTACTTTTAGGTCTAGTGCTTATTTTAATTGGATTAAATACTAAAATACGCTCTCTAAATGCTAAGTCGCTTTTCTTTTTCAAGTTGCTATTTGCAATAATTGTTGTGACCTTGTTGCAATCACCTTTTTTGAAGCTTGATGGAGTGTTGGCTTTTACCCTTGCTGTGGGTTTTGCTATTTGTTGTGTTTATTTTGTGAGTATCCTAAATCTCATGAAGAGAACTGCAATTCTATTTTCAATAAGTGTCACTGTGTTTGGCGCTGTATTGGGTATTTACACTCAAGATACTGTTTTAATAGCGACCAATTTCTCTGTGCTAGGTTCTTTGTTGGCTTTTAGTTATTTTAATTTTTCTGAATCAAGAAAAATAGAACTTGGCTTTACCGGTGAAATGCTTATTGGATTTGCTATTGCAGCCCAAGTGATGTATTTGTATGCTTCTGGAATTGAAACAACTAGTTTTAAAAATTTCTTGCCCTTCGCAATTTTATTATTCTTGTATCCTGTAGGTGATGCCTTGCAGTATTTTGCAATCAAAGGAATCAATAAAGTGTTTAATAAAAAGATGAAGGAGTGTCAAATACACGAGTATTTTTCAAGCGCTAATATGCCTAAAACCAATGCGATGATTATACTAGTATTTGCATTTGTGCAGTTTTTTGTTTTAGCCTCCATACTGTTAAACTTTGGGTTTATGTAATGTTTATTGATACGCTATGTTTCAATTTCCGCTTTTATTAACCTCTCTACATTTTTTTTTGCAGCATCTCTATCTTAAATTAGTGTTTTAAACTCTGTGCTTATCTTTTGTAAAACCTTCCTATTTTCTTTCATTTTGAGTGTAATTTTTTGTAATTTGTAGTAGTAGACATGCTTTTTAATGGCGGTTTCTAACCACTTATTTTGCAGTGCTTTATAAAGATGCTTTTTTAATATTTTAAACATTGTTAGTATGCCGTGGTATGTTGTTGTTACAAGGCCTAGGGCCGAGTTAAAGGTTAAAGATCGCCTAAAGGCCATTGGGGTAGAAGTTTGCTGTCCTACTCGGGTAGAGAAAAGACAATGGAGTGACCGCGTTAAAAAAGTAGAGGTGCCACTATTGCCTTCTATGGTGCTGGTATTTTTGGAAATTAAAGACAGAGAGCTTATCTTTTCTGTGCCTGGTGTTGTGCGGTATCTTTTTTATCTAGGTAAGCCGGCAGTGGTGCCAAAAAAAGAGGTGGAACTTCTTAACGACATCGAGAAAAAAGGAACAAACATTATAGCCATTAAAGCGATCAAGGCAGGAGATATTATAGATGTACCTGGTTTTGGAGCTACTGCTCAAAAAGGGAAAGTAAGACACATATCTGGCAATAAATGCTGGGTGGTGTTGGAGCGTCTAGGTTTTGTAGTAACCCTACAGCTAGAGTAGCTTACGCCCTAGTGCTTATAAAATAAGCATTGGTTTTTTGTTAATACAATAAAAATCAAACCATTACAAAAATGTAATGGGACTTGAGACGGCGAAGCCTTGGAGAAACAAATCTCCAAATATTTTTTAGTTCTGTTTTCAGTCAAATAAAATTATTCATGAGTAACAAAGTAATTTACGAGCCTAATCAATATGCTAAAATTGGTTTTTTTAAAACCATGCTAACAGTTATTAAAAACACTGCAGCTTCTAAAGAATTAATATTACAACTCTACAGGCGTGATTTTTTAATGCAATATAAAAAATCATTTTTAGGCCTAGGATGGATGATTTTTGGGCCAATAATGGGTATAGTTTCTTGGGTACTGATGGATTCGGCAGGTGTTCTGTCACCTGGTGATGTTGGTGTGCCGTACCCTGTTTATGTGCTTTTTGGCACCTCTATTTGGGGCTTGTTTATGAGTTTTTTTGCTAGTTCTAGCCAAACGCTTCAAATAGCCGCAGGATTCATACAACAGGTTAATTTTCATCACGAGGCATTGCTTTTTAAGCAGGGGCTTCAAAATTTAACCAATTTTGGGATTTCACTTATCATTAATGTTATTGTTATGCTCAGTTTTGGAGTTGTGCCGTCACGGTATATTGTTTTAATGCCGCTGCTTATTATTCCTATCTTCTTCTTAGCCGCAAGTGCTGGTCTTATCATATCTATTTTGAGTACCCTTACCTCAGATGTTTCAAGAATTGCATCCTTCTTTCTTTCATTACTTATGTTTATTACGCCTGTTATTTATGATTCTACAGATAAGGTACTTTGGTTACAACAGTGTAATTTATATAACCCTTTAACTTATTTGATAACAGGCCCAAGAGATTTGGTGTTAACAGGCATGATGAGTAACCCAGAATATTATTTGCTCTCAATCTTTATGGCCACAGGGTTTTTTATGATTGCCTTGCGCTTTTTTTACATCTCAGAAAAAAAAGTAATTGAAAAAATGATTTAAATAAATGCAAAACAATACATTAAATTAAATGAGTGAAGTTTTAATAAAGGTAGATCACCTGTCTAAAAAGTTTTGCAGGTCTTTAAAACGCAGTATGTATTACGGCGTAACAGACACGCTTAAGACAATGGCAGGTGTTAACTATAGCACAGATACCTTAAGACCTTCAGAGTTTTGGTCTTTAAATGATATTAGTTTTGAGTTAAGAAGAGGAGAGTCACTTGGTATAATAGGTCTTAATGGTTCTGGTAAAAGTACATTATTAAGATTATTAGCAGGTATTTTCCCGCCGGATACTGGACATATAGAAATAAAAGGAAAAATAGGATCGTTAATTGCAGTGGGAGCTGGTTTTCACCCGCACATGTCTGGAAAAGAAAATGTATACCTCAACGCTACCTTGCTGGGAATGAATAGGCGACAAATAGACGAAAAATTTAATCAAATCATTGCCTTTTCTGAAATTGAAAATGAATCTCTAGAAGCACCTGTTTCCACCTACAGTAGCGGTATGAAAGTAAGATTAGGTTTTTCAATAGCCATACATTGTAATACAGACATTTTATTAGTTGATGAGGTTTTATCAGTTGGAGATCTTAATTTTAAAAATAAAAGTTTGAGGAAAATGAGCAAATTCCGAGATAACGCCAATGGCTTGATTTTTATTAGTCATCAACTGGAACAAGTTCGTGTAGTGTGCGATAAATTAATGATTTTAGATAAGGGCAGGGTTGTTTATTATGGGACCACCGATGAGGGTATACAGCTTTATGAAGAATTATCCCAAAATTCCCGTGCCAAGTCTATTAGTCGAATTAAAACTGACACAAAATATGTTGGTATTGATCGAGCGGTTATCACTCACGATGATATAGAATTAATTTCAACAAATTTTTTTGATACTAATAACTCTATTATTCAGGAAATTGAAACAAATAAATCATTAAAAGTCAACATTAAATTTAAAGCACACAACTTTATAGAAGAGATCTATTTGTCGATTGGTGTTTTAAATGACAAGGGCGACCAGTGTATTTGGCTTATGAGTAACGATTTTAATAAAGTAAATTTTAAAGATATTGAAAAAGGCACTTATAGTTTAACAGTTGATATCGAAAATCATCATTTAATGCCGGGAGTTTATTATTTAAATTATGCTATTAGAAATGGAAAAACGATGGAACTCTATGAAAAAATATATACTAATACAGTGATAAAAGTAAAAGCGAAAGGCAAACAGTTAGAGCGCGGAATTGTTCATGTTTCTGAGACTTGGGATCTACAAAAAACAAGCAGTATCTAAATAAATCATAAAATTTGATTTCAAAAAAACTGTTTTATATTGTAGAAAGTGCTAATTGGTCCATTAGGTGGGATGGTCATTATATCGTAAATAATCTTAAAAAAATTAGGGATACAGGACTTGAGGCAGAGTACAAGACAGGTTTTACCGAATTAAGAAATTGTATTATTCATTTTGGTTCAAGAAATTTAATATTATCAGATCAAAATTACAAGAAAATACATCCATCAAACACAGTTGTGTTTACTTGGTTTCATGGGACTGATGAGGATAAAAAATATATTGAAGTACTACCTAAGGCATGTGGAATTGCAGACATTGTTCATACGAGCTGCACCATCAGCAAAAAACAATTAATAGGATGGGGTGTTGACCCAAAGAAAATTGTTCAAATCCCTCTTGGTATAGAAACTAGGAAATTCAAAAGGTATGATCATTTACGGAAATTTCTTTTTCGCAGGTTGTATTCTATTAAATCAAATTATTTTGTTATTGGTTCTTTTCAAAAAGATGGACAAGGTTGGGATGAAGGGTATGATCCTAAATTAATTAAAGGCCCTGATGTGTTTTGCAATGTAATAGAGCAAATAAATAAACAAAAAAAAGTATTTATAGTTCTTACTGGTCCTGCTAGAGGATATGTAAAAAAACGTTTAATAAAGGCAAATATTCCTTTCAAGCATATATATCTTAAAAATTACAGAGAGATACCTAGGATTTATAATCTACTTGATTTGTATATAGTTGCTTCTAGGGCTGAGGGAGGGCCTAAAGCAATCCTAGAATCTATGGCTTGTGGCGTGCCAATTATTTCTACTAATGTTGGAATGGCTCCAGACATAATAGTGAATGGCAAAAATGGGTTTATAAATAAGATAGAAGATGAGGTAGGAATAGTGGCTAATGCACTTAGAATTTATAATGATAAATTTTTAACAAAAGAGTTTATTGAAAATGGAATTAAAACAGCACGCAAATTTGATTGGAAAATAATCGCTAATGAATATTATCAAAAAATTTACAAAACTCTAATATGAAAATTCATATACTTTATTTATTTAAAGATGGCCCATGGGGAGGGGGTAATCAATTTTTAAAAGCTTTACGTAATGAGTTTATAAAAATGAATTTTTATGAAGGGATACCGGAGAAAGCAGATGTCATACTATTTAATAGTTATCCTTTTGGGAATTTGAATCATTTCCAGAAGATATATGATTTAAAAAATAGATATCGCAAACTAATATTTCATCGGCTAGATGGCCCAATTTGCCTAGTTAGAGGGTCTGGTATTGAAATTGATAAAATAAATTTTGAATTTAACAACCTGTTTGCTGATGGGACAATTTATCAAAGTAATTGGATAAGAAATGAGTCATTAAAGCTTGGGTTGTCAGAAAATGACAACAATACGGTTATAATAAATGCACCAAATCAAAATATTTTTTCAAAAAAGCAAACAAGCCATAACAGTAGAAATAAATTTAAATTAATAGCATCTAGTTGGTCCACAAATGCTAGAAAAGGTTTTGATGTATATCAATGGTTGGATGAAAACCTGGATTTTAATAATTATGAATTTACCTTTGTTGGGAATTCTCCAGTAAAATTTAAAAACATCAAACATATTGAGCCCGTTCCTAGTAGTGAATTAGCTGTGATTTTAAGATCATATGATTTGTTTATTTCATCTTCAAAGTTTGAACCTTGTTCTAATGCTTTAATAGAAGCGCTTCATTGTGGATTACCGGCAATTGCCTATAATAACGGTGGGAGTTCTCAAATAATTGGTAAAGCAGGTGAATTATTTAATACAAATGAGGAATTACTAGCTCAAATTCAAAAAATAGAAAATAATTATTTATGTTATGTTGATGCTATAAATATGCCGACCATTGGGGAGATTGCACAGAGTTATTATGCTTTTATAAAAAAAACCTCAGATAAATTAAATAACAAACCCTCTATTAAGTTAAGCTCACAAAAATTAAAGGATTTTAACATCCTATTAAGTGAAAAGGGAACATCTATAAATTATGAGAGCAGTGTTTTCTCAAGATTGAAAAATATTTTCAAGTAAGATGGAGAATAATAATTGGATATATGACTTTAAGTCTAAAGTGCCATCTTTTTTGGAGTTAATGCAAATTAATAATTACAAACATTTTAAATATACCCTAACTGGAGATGTTAATAAAAATTACAATAAATGGGGCTTAGCCAATACTGTTTATGCTGTTAAGATTATGTATATAACAGGACTGCTCTCTAATTACAAAGACCTACAAATAAATAATATTTACAAGAAAATAATTTCTAATACGAAATTAGGTGGGAGCATTTACGATTCGTATTTAACAAAATTAACAGCTAAAGAACGTTTAGCTAAATTTATAGGGGATTTAAATAATGAAAGATTATTAAGTATTAGAGATACAAATAGGGCTGAGACCAGGCAATCTTTTGCAGCCATATATTTATTAAACAAAAAACCAAATCAACTTTTTACACACCTCCCAAATTCTGAAGTTGAGATAGAAAGTTTTTTGAGTGATTTTGATTGGCAGTATCCCTGGCATGCAGGGAGTCATTTTAGTCATTTACTGTTTTTTCTTAAAATGAATGCAGTTTTTTTTGAGGACAAACGGGATACTTTTTTAATTCAAGCTGCTGTAAATTGGATAAATAATATTCAAAACAAAACAAATGGTTCATGGTACACTGGAATTAATTTACCGATTAATCAAAAGATAAATGGAGCTATGAAAGTTTTAACAGGCTTAGAGGTGGCGAACATTAAATCATTTAATTATCCTGAAAAGCTTATAGATATGGCACTATTAGCTGCAAATGACGCGCAGGCTTGTGATAATTTCAACATTGTTTATGTGCTATATTGTGCTAATAAATTAGTTCCTAAATATCGGTTTAATGATATTGAGATATTTTTAATAAATCGATTAAACCTTTATAAAGAATATTATCATCCTGAATATGGTGGTTTTTCATTTTATAAGAATCAATCTAATAATGTTCTTTATGGTAAGAAACTTGCTGAAAGTAAGAATGAACCAGATATTCACGGGACTATTATGTTTACTTGGGGTCTAGCTTTAATTGATAAAATGATTGGGCTTAATTTAGATTTTAAGGTGCCGTTAAATTAGAATTACATGATTAATTTTTTTAAACTCAATAAAAAAACGCCTAAACACAATATCAATCAGTTTGATATTATTATCAAAAAAGGAGATATATGTATTGATGCAGGTGCAAACGTCGGTAACATAACAGCACAAATGTTAGATTATGGCGCTAAGGTTTATGCTTTTGAGCCTAATCCATTTGCTTTCGCAAAATTAGAACAAAGATTTATTTTGAACAAAAATGTTGTTTGTTTTAATAAAGGAGTTTATTCAAAACAAGATAAAATGGCTCTTTATTTTCATGAAAACAGTCATGAAGATGAGGTTAAGTGGTCTACAGGATCATCTTTATTGGATTTTAAAAGTAATGTAGATGAAGGTAAAAAAGTAATGGTAGATATAGTTGATTTTGATTTTTTTATTAGAAGTCTAAATCAACGAATCAAACTAATTAAAATGGATGTCGAAGGAGTAGAAATAGAAATTATAAATAAACTTTTAGATACTGGCACCATACATCTTATTGATAAGCTAGTTGTAGAAACCCACGAAGACAAAATACCTGAGCTAAAGCAGAGAACAGATTTATTAAAAAAGCGGATACAACAAATGGGTATTCAAAATATTGATTTAAATTGGATTTAAATTTCTTAAAACAGTTTAATAATACTAAAAAAGTGTTTATACCTTTTAAAAGGTATGACATTGTTGGAGGTCCTTCAACGTTTATGAGAAACCTCAAAACCTACTTTGATGATGTTGGTTATAAATACAAAAGTGATATTTCTAAATCAAAACACATTTTTTTTCCAATTTCTTATGATTTAGCATCTTTAAAAAAAATTAAAAAAGACAAAGGTGCAATCATCCAGCGCTTAGATGGTATTTACTATCCACAAAAGCATGGTGTTAGTTATCAAGAAAAAAATAAATTGATAAAAGATATCTATCTAAACTATGCCACTAAAGTTGTTTTTCAAAGCCAGTATAGTAAAGCGCAGTGTTTTAAACTTTTTGGAGAAAAGGATACAGATGATTATGAAATAATCATAAATGGAGTAAATGAAGCAATCTTTTATCCTAGCAATATTTTAACAAAATCTCCAAAAACATTTAAATTCGTAACCACTGGTAATTTCAGGAACTTAGATATGCTAGAGCCAGTAATAAAAGCGTTGGGTGCTATTTCTAAATTTGATTTTGAATTAAATATTATAGGCCCAATTGTAAATGATAAATTACATGATTTAATAAATCGTGACTATGTAACTTATCATGGTACAAAAACCACTCATCAAATAGCAGCTTTGTTAAGAGAACATCATATTTTTATATACTCACATTTAAACCCACCTTGTCCAAACTCTGTTTTGGAAGCAATTGCCTCTGGCCTTCCAGTAGTTGGTTTTAATAGCGGCTCTATGAGTGAGCTTTTACACTTCTCTCCAAATTTACTGGCAGAGGTCTCTAATGATGTATTTCAAAAATATGAAGACTTTTCTGCAGATAAATTGAAAGAAAAAATTATTTATTGCATGACTCATTTTGAGAAAATGAAAGAAGTATCGCTAGTTAATGCCTCAAACTATTCTTTTAAACATTGCGGTAAACAGTATCAAAAAATATTTCAAAATATTGGTTAGTAACACACCAAAAATTACTGTTTTAATGTCTGTTTATAATGGCGCTAAATTTCTAGCTCAAGCCATAGATAGTATTTTGGCCCAAACATTTACTGATTTTGAATTCATCATCATTGATGATGCATCCTCAGATGATAGTTTACACATAATAAATTCCTATAAAGATGCTAGAATTGTATTATTACAAAACACCAAAAATATTGGTCTTACTAAGTCGTTAAACATTGGTATTGCAAAAGCAAAAGGCAAATATGTTGCCAGGATGGATGCTGATGATATTTCTTTGCCAAAGCGGTTAGAAAAACAGTTTGACTTTATGGAAGAGCATCTAGAATTTGCTTTTTGTGGGACTAGAGCAAAAACTATTAATGATGTTGGCATGGAAATTAGTTTTTTTAAGCCGCCTACAGATAGCTCTAAAATTTTAGCATTATTGTTATTTAAAAACTGTCTTTATCATAGTTCTTTAATTATCAGAACAAAGAAACTATTACAAGTTTTAGGCTATAATGAAACCTACAAGTATGCTCAAGATTATAAATTGTATTTAGAGTTATTTAAAAATAAATGTTATGGCACTAACCTTAAAGAACAATTATTGGTCTACAGGGTTTTAGACTCTAATATTTCTCATACTAATTCTGATAAACAAGATGATCTTGCATGTAGCGCAATAAAAACTGCATTGCAAGACTGCTATGAAATTTCTGTTAGTACACAGCTCATTAAAAAAATACGTTCAGCCATTATTTACAGAGAGCAATTAGGGCAAATAAATACTGTAGAGGCCATAATTTATTTAAGAAGATTATATAAGCAATTTCAAAAACAGTTTAACCATAATAGTGTTGCATTAAAAGAAATGCGAACACTTGTTAATCTAGTTATAGATGTATTCTACAATAATAAAAAGGCAAAGCTCATTAAACGTATCGTTTATTTTAATTCGAGATTTCATGCATTTAATTAATAATAAAATATCCTGAGTTGAAAATACTATTCTGCGCTTATGATAGACCAGGGCAAATAGCTTCAGGTCCTAATGCCTGGCTGCAGAGACTTGTTCCAGATTTAATAAGTAATTACGGGCTTGATATTCAAACCCTTTTTGTTTATTCGGGAGAATCTAATAAATGTCCAACAATAAGCTTTTTTAAAAACAATAACCTACCACTTCATCTCATAAACAGTAATACTCACAACTATGTTGAAGATCAAGTAAAAGCATTAATGAACATTGTTAGAAGAGAACATATAACAACGTTGGTTGCCAATTTGGTTATTCCCGCGTTATATGCAACTCAATACTTAAAGCCGTTTAATATTTCAGTTATCGGTGTATTACATTCTAACGATACATTTTACAAAGGTGTGATAACCAAATTTATTCATGGGAATAAAAAAAATCAGTTAAGCACTGCTGTATCAGTATCAGGATATATCAATACTATTTGTGAATCTCAAAATACCAATATCCAATTATTAAATATTCCTTGTGGTACACCAGAGGTTAAAAATAGTACTTCACTAGATAGCCAAGAAGTTTTTAAAGTGATCTATGCAGGAAGATTAGTTAAAGAAGCCAAGCAAGTATTAAAATTGACAAAAGCATTTTGCGATGCTTCTAAAGTAAATAGTAATCTAGAATTCAGTATCTATGGTGATGGTGATCAAGAGCAATCTATAAAGGCGCTAATTAAAGACGAAAAAGCATCCAAAAATGTAATCCTTTTTAAGGCTTTACCGCCAAGTCAAATACTGAACAAAATACAAGAGCACCGTGTATTTACCCTTATGAGTGATTACGAAGGGATGCCTATAGCCTTAATGGAAGCTATGGCTTGTGGTGTTGTGCCAGTATGTTATGTTGGTGAAGGCGGAGTAGATGAAATAATAGAGCACGGTGTAAATGGGTTTATCGTTAAAAATAGGGGTGAAGACTATCAAGAAAAATTACAACTTTTAGTTAATGATAGATCGCTTTGGGAAACCATGTCTAAAAATGCTATAGCAACCATACAACAAAAGTATAGTTCAAAAATTACACATCAAAAATGGTTTGAGTTATTAAACCAGTTTAAGGATGTAAAACAAAAACCCTTGCGCATTCCTTTACGTATAAAATTAAAAGGCACTCTTTTATATTATGGTGATAATAGAAAACCGAGTCTTAAAGATAGAACCGCAACATGGTTAAAAATTAGTTGGATGGCCTTTAGAATGTTTGCAAGACCAAGAGCTAGATTAAGAGAATTACTTAAATAATGAAACCAAAAAAAAACATTTTAATTGTTTCGCCTGCCAAAATAGGTCTTACCGAGACCTTTATTCGTGCCCACATAGACCAGTTGTATGGCAATGTGTTTTACCTCTATGGTTGGGATTTAGATTTTAAGACACAGAGTGGTATTTCTCTGAGTGAGCTATATAAATCCAAGTCTAGTTTTTTGACCAAGTTCAAATCTTTATTACCACAATATATTTATTTTCGTTTATTACAAAAGCATAAAAAAAACTACACAAAAGAAGCGCTTATAAAACGCTACTTGCAAGAACATCATATTGATGTTGTATTGGCAGAGTATGGTACGGCAGGAAGTTATATAGCGCCTGTTTGTAAAAGCTTGGATCTCCCTCTTTTGGTTCATTTTCATGGTTTTGATGCTTCTCGGAAAGACATATTAAACAACTTTAAAAAAGGGTATGAATTAATGTTCTCTTATGCTAAAAAAATTATTGTAGTATCTAATGCTATGAAAAAAGCACTTATAAGGCAGGGTTGTCCCGAAACTAAGCTTTTGATAAACACTTGTGGGCCTCACTCAGATTATTTAAACATAAAACCAGATAATAATTCTAATTTTATTATTTCAGTAGGTAGACATACTTATAAAAAAGCGCCTTATTTAACCATCTTGGCGTTTCAGAAGGTTCTCGAACGGCACCCAAATTTAAAGTTAAAAATGATTGGTGACGGAGAGTTGTTTGATGTGAGTAAAAACCTGGTTAAAAGTTTGGGTTTAGAAAATAATATAATTTTATTGGGTGCTTTAGAGCGTAAAGAGATTATTAAGCATCTACAAACTGCTTTTCTATTTATACAACACTCTTTAGTTGCTAGTAATGGAGATAGCGAAGGTACTCCCGTTGGTATTATTGAAGCTATGGCTGCAGGTTTGCCAGTTGTATCAACAAGGCATGCGGGGATACCTGGTTTAGTGATAGAAAATGAAACAGGCTTTTTAGTTGATGAAGGGGATATTAATGCAATGGGAGATGAGATACTCAAAATTGTAAACAATAGGGAATTAGCAAAAAGTTTTGGAAAAAAAGGGAATGAAAGAATCCTTTCAGAATTTACTTTACAAAAGCATATAGCAACAATTGATCGTTTGATTGAAGAAATTTCTTGATTTAACTTAAGAAAAAAACATGGGCGTTAGCGAAAAAGCAACAAAAAATCATATCAAAGGTTTTAGAAAAGAAATAAAGGAGATTTCAAAAATTTCTGACAAACTTTTTTTTAATTGGTTTGATGAGTCAGGAGGTAATATAGATTTAAATTTCAAAAAAGGGAGCTTTGAATTCATTTTTTATTTTTTGAATCCGACACGAAAGTTTCTATCAAATCTAAACAATAAAACTATTCTAGAAATAGGCTATGGAGGAGGTAGACTACTTGCGGAGGCCTCTAAACATTTTAAGGTAGTTATTGGGGTTGATATTCATGATGATTTTGAATTAGTGAAAAGTGAATTTAAAAAAAGAAATATTTTAAATTATAAATTACTTCAGAATGATGGAAGATATTTACCGTTAACAAACTTTTCTGTAGACATTGTTTATTCTTATATTGTTTTTCAGCATGTTGAAAAAATTGAAATTTTTAAAACATATATAGATGAAACTTTTCGTGTACTAAACAAAAATGGGGTCGCAATTCTTTTTTTTGGAAGATTAAAACAAGAATCTGTCAATACCAGTTCTAAAATACTTTATTTAAAAGATATGATTTTTGAAAGATTTAATACTAAAGGTTACAAAGAAATAAACAGTAGAATTAATTGTGTTAATCTCACTGTTTCTTTGTCATATGCAAAAAAATATTCAAAGTCTATAGGCTTTTCAATTTTATCCTGTGGTGTTTCCAAAAAATTACCAAAAAAGGCTATTTATGGTGGACAACATTTTTTGATATTAAAAAAGAAAAGTTAATTAAATAATCAATTAAATAACTTTTATTTATGGTAGTAACCATTTCTTGCAAAATTTTAAATGTATTATAATTTAATTTGTTTTTATGTGTAATCCAACTATAGTTGTATTAGCTCACAATAGGCAAAACTCTCTTAACAATTTACTTTATAGCTTGTCTAAAGCAGAGTATGTTGGTGATGAGGTGAATTTGGTTATTTCCATAGATTATTCTGGGCAACAAGAAGTATATGATTTAGCAGTTAAATTTGATTGGAAAAATGGAAAAAAAACAATAATAAAACATGAACATAATCTGGGGCTGAGAGAGCATGTTTTATACTGTGGTGATTTGTCATTACAATATCAATCAGTTATAATTCTTGAAGATGACTTATTAGTATCACCAAGTTTTTATCTATTTGCAAAAGCGGCTTTAGAAGTTTATAAGAATGGTTCCAATATCGCCGGCATTTCTTTATATCATCACGAGCATAATGAATCAACTGAATTGCCCTTTGAAGTTATTGATGATGGATATCATGCATATTTTATGAAAGTACCAAGTTCATGGGGGCAATTATGGACTGCAACTCATTGGGAAGGTTTTAGATTCTGGTATGATAAAGGGCAACAGGTTTTAGATGTTGATTTCTTGCCAGACAATGTGATTGCTTGGCCAGAAACTTCTTGGAAAAAATATTTTTGTAAATATTTAACAGATTCTGATACTTATTTTGTGTATCCCAAAAAATCATTTACCACCAACAGCGGGGCCATTGGAAAGCATCATAGTGAAGTTACATGCTTGCATCATTCATCACTTTCAATACAGAAGGATAATTTTAAATTTCCAAAAATAGAAGATACTATTAATGTGTATGATCAGTTTTTTGAAATACTCCCAGAATCAATAAATGGCATTGATAATATTGACCTAAAAGACATTGAAGTAGATGTTTTTGGAACAAAACCTACACATAAAATTAAGACCAAATATATATTATCAAGCAAGGTTTGTAAGATGCCAATAAGGGCGTATAAAGTAACATGCTACCCTGTAAATTTAAATGTATTAAAAGGATTAAAGCTTATTGATAACACACAAGCAGAGTTACATCTTGGATTAACCCAAAGTTTTGAAAATAGTATTAATCTAAATTTTATTGACTTATTTGTTTCTCGTACAGATAAAAAAATTAAAGAATCCATAGAAAATGAATATCTAAAACAACTTATCAAGACAGATATTTACCGGGTCGGTCATCGCATTATAAGTATCTTAAATACCTTGCCTTTTAATCTGGGGAGTACCCTACTAAAAAAGTTAAATTCTAAATAGTATGGACGTAACGATTTAGTGTCATAAGAATATGAATTTAAGTATAGTCACAATAAACTACAATAATAAAAAAGGGTTAGCTAAAACTATTGAAAGTGTTACTAATCAAGAATTCAAAGACTTTGAATGGATAATTGTCGATGGCGGTTCTACAGATGAGAGTGTAGCCTTAATTCAAGATAATTTGACTCATATAGATTATTGGGTATCTGAAAAAGACCAGGGTATTTATGATGCCATGAATAAAGGTATTAAAGCCTCAACCAGAGATTATATTTTATTTTTAAACTCGGGTGATTATTTTTATACTAATGAAGCGACCAAAATTATTGATACTATCGATCGTTATACTGATTTTGTTATTTTCGACTACATGAAAAAAATGATAAGTGATATTCTAAAAATAGAACAAAACGTTGATCCAAGGTCTTATTTGATTGACGGTATGTTTTGCCATCAATCTGTCTTGCATAAACGTACTTTGTTTGATAAAATAGGACTTTATGATACGAGTTATGAAATTGCTGCAGATTACGCTCTATTTTTAAAAGGATTTTTTGAGCACAAAGCTACGTTTAACTATATAAACAAAGCTTTGGTGTTATATGATGATACAGAAGGAGTCAGCGACTATAATGTTGTTACTGAATCTATTTATGTGAATGAGAGAATTAAAGCAAAAAAAAGTGTTTTTGCTAACGAGATAATAGAAACGCTTGCATCCCGAGATATCTTGATAAATGAGTTGAATCAAAGTAAATATAATTATGACGGCTTACTCAACAGTAAGTTGATTCAACTTACAATTAGTGTGATTCAATTAAAAAATTATTTTATAAAAACCGTTAAAAAATTATTTCAAATTAAAAATAATTTAGTTTAATTTTCTAGATGAAGAAAAATTTGTATTTGCCTGCTGGTAAAATAAATGCATATGGAAACGGCGCTTCTAAAAGATCTGCACAGATAGATGAATTGTTATCCAAAGAATTTGATTTAATTAATTTAAATAAAGTCTCAAGGGTTTTTTTTAGAAGAATTAAAAGGTATACCGTAGCATTACGGTTATGGATGAAACATCCAATTAAAATTAAATCATTCAATGATTTTTCTCAACTTGGGTACCATTATTTGAATTATAGAAAAACAGTTAAAGCAAATCAAAATAAGGTACCATACTTGTTCTGGGAATCTACAAGACAGAATTATCATTATGCTCCTTTTATTTATAAACAATTGGGTTGTAAACTTATTGCATTTCCCCACAATCTGGAATCCTTGGTGCCAGGTCAAAATTCTGCAGTTTCCAATAAACCCTCTCCATTATGGTTATATGAGGAACTTGACCAGTTACGTTTGTGTGATCATGTTTTTACAATCTCTGAAGAGGAGCAGTGGTTTCTGTCACTTAACAAAATTAAAAGCACATATTATCCTTATTTTCCAACTAAAATTTTGACAGAAAAACTATTAAGTATCCGAAAACTAAGGGAGCATAATGTTACAAATAATTTCTATTTAATGTTTGGATCTTTTTTTTATGAGCCAATAGGTAAGGGCTTATTGGAGATTCTGAAAGTATTAAATGAAACAAATATTCATGTAAAAATCACAGGTTTTGGGAGTGATGCAATTTTTAATGGTATTGATTATGCTTTAAACAAAAATCTAGAGCCTCTAGGAGAGACGACCCCTAGTGAGTTAAATGATTTATTAGCGACTTGTAAAGGAGTTATTATTAACCAAGCTTTATCTCCAGGGGCATTAACAAAACTAAAAGAATTACAGATTGCTGGGGTGCCTGCAGTATTAAATGAGGCAAGTACAAGAAGTTTTAAAAATACACACGGCTTTCATGTCTATCATGATTTTATAGAACTGAAGACTCTGTTAGTTAAAGATTTATCTATGCCTAATTTGCCAGGGGATAATGATTTTTATGATAATAGAGTTTTAGAAATAGTAAATACCTTATGAATAATGGATTATAAAGTAAGTGTCATCATTACGTGCTACAATCAAGCACATTGCATTACTAATACTCTAGAAAGTGTTGTAGCACAAACCTACACAAATTGGGAGTGTATCATTGTTGATGACGGATCTGAAGATGACAGTGCAGAAGTAATTAAAGAGTTTATTAAAGATGATACAAGATTTACGTATTTGTTCCAGGACAATCAAGGAGTTGCTAGAGCAAGAAACAAAGGATTTGCTCTAGCAACAGGATGTTTTATTAGTTTTATGGATGGAGATGACACCTTTTTACCTGATAAATTGAAAGAGCAAATACAAGTATTTAAGGATAATCCTGAGATAGCAGTTTGTATTTGTGATCATCAATTTTATCTTGAGAAAGAGGGTGTTTATAAATACTATGAGTTTGAAAAATTAACCATAAAACCCCTTGAGCAAATTCTTTATAAATGGCACAATGGGCTAGCTTTCCCTCCGCATGCAGTATTGTATAAAAGAGAGTTATGGACATTAAATGAATTTCCCTTTCCAGAAGATTACAACCACCGTTGTGAAGATTGGGTGTTTAACGTACTTGTAGCATTAAAGGATGAAAATTATTATATGCTAGATAAGGTACTTTGTAATTACCACGTGGGAGCTGCCAATTTCACTAATAATACTAAGAGTTTAACCACCGCGGCTATTAAAGCGGCGCTGTATTTAAAGTCAAAACTACCAAAGCAATATCAAGAAGATTTTATAGACACAACCATAGATAATAGTCTTAACATGTATCTTGAGAGTGAGAAAATTAATATTCTACAAGAATCAGCAAACTGGCGAATTGCAAATGCCATTAGTAAACCTTTTATAAGTTTTTTAAAACGTGTTAAAGAGTAAAAAAAAGCTACTACATATTATACCTTATAATGAATTTATTCCACCTCAAAATGGAGGTGCTTTACGCTGTTATCATTTATGTGCAGAGCTTTCTACATATTTTGATGTTACCCTAATTACTCTTCAGCCAGCAAGTGAGGTTAATGATGCAAATTTTAAAAACATTACAATACTTAACCCTGCAAAGCCTTTAAAGTTTGATGGCTTTAAAACTAAATTAATTAATGCCTTAAAATACCGGTGGTATATGGGCACCTTAAAAGGCCCTGCAGAGGCTACTGTTTTAGACTTTTACCCAGTACTAAAACAGTTGTCTAAAACAGAAACTTTCGATTATGTGCTAATGGAACATTTATCCTCCATGGCACTTGGGAAGGCTATAAAAAATTGGTGGCCAAATGCTTTACGCATTGTAGACCAACATAATGTTGACCATTTGCTTTACAAACAGAGTCATGACCTGAGAATCAAAAAAAATAAAAAAACATTTGATAGGTTAAAGTATCTAGAAAGCCATATGCATACCTATGCCGACTATTTTTTTGCTTGCAGTACTAAAGATGTTACAGAATTATTACGCTTAAATAAAAATAGAATAAAGGGGCTATTGGTACCCAATGGTACCACTCAAAAAAAGGTGATTGAAAAAGATTTCTCTGAGCCTAGCCTTATATTTTGTGGTTCTCTAGATTATGCGCCTAATAAAAATGGCTTATTATGGTTCTATGAAATGATTTGGCCTAAACTAAAGATGACTGTTAAAGGTATTACCTTAACAGTTATAGGTAGAAATGATCATGATAATGCTTACGCTCCTTTGAAAATAGACCCGCAAATAAATTTTGTAGGCGAAGTTAAGGATGTAACACCATACTATCTCAAAAATAACATTGCAATAGTACCTTTACTTGAGGGCAGTGGTACACGGCTTAAAATTTTAGAAGCCATGAGTTTTGGCTTGCCTGTTATTAGTACCTGTATTGGCGCAGAGGGTATAGATTATATTGAAAACAAACATATTATAATTGCCAATGATCCCATTGCATTTCAACAAGTGATTATTGATACTGTCAACAAGCCAGCTATTTTGAAAAAAATAGGGAAACATTCTTCAATGTTAATTACAGAAAAATATACTTGGCAAAATATTGTCATGAAACTTCACACTGAACTCTAATTTTTTGAACTGTTATTTCCATTAAATGACAACGCGAAACACGAATTTATCTTTATTGATTTTATGGCCGTATTATTATGCTGTTGGTCATTATATAGAATTATTGCAACTCATTGCTGATTATAAAAGTGCAAATTCGAATATGAAAATATTCGCTATTGTAAACGATAAAGGGCCATTTAATATTCTTGAATATTCTGATATTACTGAAGATGTTTATCCAATTAATGTTATGGAAATAGCAGAAAATAACTTATCCCAGCTAGATAGTTTGCCAAACAGATTTGACTTTGTTATTTACCCACAACAATTTAAGTATAAAAACTTTTTATCACAAGAATTGGATGCCTGCTTTAAGAATCTGATTGGTCATTTTAAAGGAAAAATTTGGTCTGGTTATTCAGATGATTCTCAAATTAAGATATATCTTAATAAACATGATTACAGTCCATTTAGTCTTAACCTTCCCACATTTAAATTAGATGAGTATAAAAATAAATATTCTGGGCATCCAATATTTTCAATTATACTCAAGGGAGCCTCATTAGAATCTTTTTATCCAACCTTAAATTTCTGGAGTAAGCTTTGTAAAGTTATTTTAAAAGTCTACCCGAATGCGATTTTTTTAATAACTGGAATATCAAAAGTTCACACTCAAAATGACAGAGATTTAAATAAGTTTTCTGATGTTTTAGATAACTTCATCAAACAAATTCCAAACGCATTTAATTGTTATGATGTTGGTCTTGAAAATCAAATGGCAATTATAGCTATGTCAAATGTTTTTATAGCACCGCACACTGGTTTTGCATTTTTAGCACCTTGTTTGGGCACACCTTGGCTGGCATTATCTGGAGGAGAGTGGGCAGAACAAATGCCCGCACAAGTTCCTTTTTATAGCGTGTTGCCACGTTGTAATAAGTATCCTTGTAATGGCGGTGATATGAAGTTGAGTTGTAGGGCGCGTTTAAAATTTAAGCAGCCTATAAAATGTATGTCAAGTCTAGATAGTAAATTAGATGATATACTTTTTGGTATTGAAAAATTATTAAATAAAGATTACAAATTTGATGATGCATTTGATGATTATCAAAATTCTGCGATTAGCAATAATGTGAATCTTAAAAAATTGTGGAGAATATCTGCTTACAAACAATATATTATTAACACAAAAGAGCTATGATATATTTGATGATGAGAAAAAGCAAGTATTCCACTCTTATATTTATGTATTATGATAAAAGATTTTATTAAACAAAGACTTCAATCATCTCAAAGGTTAAAACTTAGAGTATATCTTAACAATTTTAAGGCATTTTTTGTAAGTGATGATTTAAATAAATTAGGAAAAATATATGGAACTGATAAGAGCGATGGACACTCTTATACGGTTCATTACATGACTCATTTTAAAAAGTTTAAAAGAAAAAAAATAAATTTACTTGAGATTGGAGTTGGAGGTTACGACAACCCTCTATATGGTGGTAATTCATTGAGGATGTGGAAAAAGTATTTCTCGTTTGGTCATATTTTTAGTTTTGATATTCATGATAAATCTGCCCATGAAGAAAAGCGAATTAAAATATTCAAAGGAAGCCAAACTGATGTGAAATTCCTAAATAAATTATGCAGCGATATAGGTGATTTGGATATTGTTATAGATGATGGCAGCCATGTCAATTCACATGTCATACAGACATTCAATATATTATTTCCAAAATTAAAAGATGGTGGTATTTATGTAATTGAAGATACACAAACATCTTATTGGTCAAGTTTTGGTGGGGACAGTAAGATTTTAGAAAACCCCAAAACCATATCAAATTATTTTAAGGGATTTATTAATGGACTAAATCACATGGAGTTTGTAATAAAAAATTATCAACCTAGTTATTTTGACAAGAACATTGTTTCTATGCATTTTTATCATAATTTAATTTTCATTTATAAAGGTAGTAACGATGAGCCATCAAATTGTTTGGTCAATAATCAGTGGCCTTAGTTTGTAATTTCTATTGTATCTTATTTTTACAGAAATAAAATTTTCATTAAACCATTGATTTAGCTCCTTCAATTGGAGCAAGAGAATCAGGGTTTAACTATTTTAATATCTTACTAATGACAAGATTTAAAGTTTCTATCCTAACCACCGTTTACAACCGCGAAAAGCACCTTGCGGCTTGTATAAACAGTGTTTTGGCCTGCTCTTACCAAGATTGGGAACTTATTATTGTAGATGATGTATCTACAGATGCTTCTGTTGCTATTGCCAAAAGCTATGAGCAAAAAGATGCTCGTATCAAGGTATATGTTAATGATAAAAACTTAGGTGATTATCCTAACCGTAACAAAGCGGCATCTTACGCTAAGGGCAAGTATTTAAAATACCTAGATGCCGATGATATTATATACCCTCACGGCCTAGAAATTATGGTCCAGACCATGGAGCAGTTTCCTAAGGCCGCCTTAGGAATCTCTCAAAAAGTGGTAGAAGATGTGAAACCCTATCCTTTTTTAATGGAGCCAAAAGAAACATTTAGGAGAGAGTTTTTAAAGCGCGGTGTTTTAGGACTTGGCCCAACAGGCACCATTATTAGGCGAGATGCTTTTGAGACATTAGGCGGTTTTACCGGCACACGTTATATTGGTGATACAGAAATGTGGTATAAACTTGCCCTAGCGTACCCTGTGGTTAAAATGCAAGATGAACTTATTTTTTGGCGCCAGCATGATGATCAAGAAATCACCAAAGGACAGGATAGTTTTTTCTATTTAGAAAACGCTTTCAAACTTAAATTAAACACCTTACAAAAAAAAGAAATGCCTCTTGGAGCCCTAGAGCGTCAAATGGCATTAAAAAAGCTTACCCACCGATTTTCTAGAAAAATAGCACGCTTAATTTTAAAAGGACATATTGTTTTGGCCAATACAATTAGAAAGTCTTGCGGTATTTCTTGGATAAAAATAATTAAGGCATTATAGCGCTATTAAATCATGATCAAAGTATCTATCATAATACCACTCTATAACAATGAACATTATGTTACCCAAACTATAGATTCCTGTTTGGCACAAACCCATGACAATATCGAGATTATTGTGATAGAAAACGGCTCTACAGATAAAAGTTACCAGGTCGTAAAATCCATAGATGATACACGATTGCGTGTCTTCCAAATATTAAAACCAAATGCAGCAGCAGCAAGAAATTATGGATATCATAAAGCTACTGGAACGTATATTATATTTCTAGACGCAGATGATGTAATGGCGTCCAATAAAATAGAGCTGCAATTAAAAGCACTATCCAAAAAACCAAAAGGCTGGATTGCTTCCTGTGCTTGGGCAAAATTTAAAATAAACACTAAAGATGCTGTCATTTCACCTCAAAAGGTTTGGGCTATACAAAACCCGATAGATTGGTGCTTGCAATCTTGGATGGGAGAGGGTATGATGATTCCGGGTTGCTGGCTTATACCAAAACCAATTATTGATAAGGCAGGTCTCTGGAATGAGAAACTCTCTTTGCATGATGATGGGGAGTTTATGTGCCGGGTTTTATTGGCTTCTCAAGGCAATTTATTTGTAGAAAACACCGCAGTGTATTACAGGCAACAAGGTAATAGTTTGTCAAGACAGCACAAATCAAAAAAGGCTGCAGAATCTGCGCTTTTGGTATATAAATCTTACCAGCAACAAATTCTTAAATTTCAGGATTCTAAGCTCACTAGACGCGCACTGGCAAGAAACTTTTCAAGATTTGTCTATGAATATTATCCCGCTCACGCTCAATTAATAAAAGAAGCTTATCGTGAGATAAATGAGCTCGGAGTTAAACCTCCTTTGGTGGGAAGTCCCTCTTTTAAACTCATACAACGCATTGTAGGTTTTAAATTAGCCATAGGTTTAACATCTATAAAACGAAATCTAATACATTGAAACTTCTTTTTGTATACAACAGCTCGCCAATGCCAGAGGCAAGATTAAAAACCTTATTTGCCTGGAAAGCACTTTCTCAAGAGGTTAAGGTGCTATTTGCTTATCCAAAAAATCATAAAAGATCTATTGTAGATAAAGTTTTACGCAAAATAAAGTTGCCAAGAGATGCAAACAACATCAATAAAAGTATAAAGCAAGCTTGCATTAGTTTTAATCCAGATGTGGTGTTTATTGTAAAAGGAGTAAGTATAAAGCCAAGTACTTTAAAATTTATAAAGGCAAAAGGAATTAAATCTATTTCTTGGTCTAACGATGATATGTACGGATGGCATAACCGCTCTTTATGGTACACTTTGGGATTAAAACAGTATGATTTGGTGGTAACCCAAAAATCTTACAATTGCAATCAAGATGAGTTACCATCTTTAGGAGCAAAGACGTTTTTTCAAAACAAAGCCTTTGAGCCAAAAGTGCACTATCCAGTTAAGAGTTGTGACACATTTACTTGTGTGCATGATGTTGTATTTGTGGGCGCTATGGAAGAGGATCGTCTCGCTCAACTTATTTATTTAGCTCAAAATAGCATCAAGGTGCATATATATGGCTGGGTTAAACAGGTTAAAAATGAAATACATCCAAATTTAATATTTCATAACCGCTTTTTATTTGAAGAGGAATTTTCAGCAGCCTTAGGGTGCTCCAAAATTTCCCTTAATTTCTTAAGAAAAATAAACCGTGATTTGCAAACATCCCGCAGTATCGAAATTCCAGCCTTAAAAGGCTTTATGCTTGCAGAGCGCACCGATGAGCACATGCAGTTATTTGAGGAGGGTAAAGAAGCCGAATTTTTCTCCTCTAAAGAGGAACTTTTACAAAAAGTACAATATTACCTGCAACACGACACAGAGAGATTAGCCATCGCAAAGGCTGGTTATGATAGGTGTTTTAAAGATAATTACACCTTTGAAAACAGAATGCAGGGTATTTTAAATAAAGTGTTTGATGTCTAAGAAACCTATTAAGCATATTACAATTTTAATATATGCACATCCAGAGTTGTATCCACCAACGCTCTCTGCCATTGAGGAGCTATCTCAAATAGCAGATGCCATAGATGTTGTTACCCGCAACATGCTAGCCTCTAAATGGGAGTATCCAAAAAATGTAAGGGTTAATTATATTAATAAGAAAAAGTATGTTGGCTTTGGTATAGAAAAGGTTTCATTTGGTTTAAAAATAATTCATTTTTTAAAATTTGTAATGATGAGTCATAGGCTCATAAAAAAAAACAAATCAAAAATAGTATTAGCCTATGATGCAATACCATTGTATGTGGCGCACCTTTTAAAAGCAACCCTTAAAAAGCAAGATTCACTTCTATGGTATCATAATCATGACGTTACAGATCTAAGCAAGGCAAACTATTTCTCTATCATGTCTATAGCATCACGCAAGCAAGATAGCGCAATACAAAATATTGGTATGTTCTCTTTGCCATCAAAAGAGCGGTTAGTGTATTTTAAAAACATTCCCAAAGAAATTAACCCTATCATAATTCCTAATTACCCACTTAAAAAGGTTTATTCTAAACACATTAAAAAAGAAATAAAAACTACTTCCAGATTAAAGCTAGTTTATCAAGGCTCAATTGGCAAAGGTCACGGCCTAGAAAGTATTATAAAAATATTAAATCAACCCATTAATAATAAATCATTAGAGCTTCATCTTGTTGGAAAAATTAGGGCGCCATACCTACAGCAGTTAAATGCTTTAGCCAAACAAAATGGTGTGTTGGACCGCTTTGAGTACCATGGCATGGAGCCTTTTACACAATTACCAGCATTTCTGTCTGGCTTTGATGTTGGTATTGCAATACATAAGCCATACAATATTACTTATGCAACAGGGGGGTCTGCCTCAAATAAAATTTATGAATATGCTGCTGTAGGTTTGCCTGTTTTACTATTTGATAACGAGCATTACAGATCTTATCTTGGAGATAATAATTGGTCTTTTTTCACAGATTTAACCCATGACTCATTAATAACAACACTAGAAAATATAAATATTAATTGGCCTAATGCATCAAAAGCTGCGCAACAAGACTTTATTGAAAAATATAACTTTGAAACATGTTTTAAAAAGCTAAAGCATACCTTAGATCAAAAATTATAGCGTATCTCATTCTATTTTTGTTACCCCTAAAACATATTAAAAACATAAAATAATACATGGATTTCTGGACCACTATAGGGGTTATACTAACAGGCTTAATAGCATTACGCTTCATCTCCCAATTGGGTAGGAGCTTGCCTATATTAGAGCTCATGCTTTTTATTGCCGCTGCCCAGTGGATTATTGGCCCCCTTATAGAGTATAACACCCCAATTTCCCACTATAAATATTTCATGTATGTAGACCAACAGCAGTACATGAGCTATGTGGTGCCGGCTTTTGGAGCCTTTGCGCTGGCTGTATTATTAGGTATTCGTTCTTTAAAAGACAGCACTATACCCTTAGACAAGTTAAAACATTTTAAAGACTATGGGGTCACTATTTTTTTAATAGGAATGTTTTTTGATCTTATAGGTAGTAGCCTGCCAGCAAGTCTTGCTTTTTTTGCATTTATTATATCTAATTTTAAATTTGCGGGCGCTATTATACTTTTTTTCTCTGATGATCAAAGACTCAAACCAATTTTTTACGCATCACTAGTGTTTTTACTCTTTAGGGCTATACAAAGTACCATGTTTCATGATTTTATTTTATGGGCCGCCTTTTTTTACATGTTTTGGGCCTTGCAATATAAACCAAGCAGGCAAAAAATTGTAGTAACCCTATTATTAGGTGCCCTATCTTTAACCACACTCCAAACCATGAAATATGCCTATCGCCAACAGGTTTGGAATGGCTACTCATCAAGTAAAATAGAACTCTTTACCGGCTTAGTTGTAGATGCTATTTTATTAGACGGCGCAGACCAGGAGCAGCTCGATGGAGAGCTTAACAACATGCGTCTCAACCAAGGTTGGATTATTAGCGCCATACTAGATGAGGTGCCAGAGAAACAACCTTTTTTTGAGGGAGAAACTATTAAAGATGCCATTACCGCCGCTGTGTTGCCTCGTTTTTTAAACCCAAATAAAAAGACCGCTGGAGGGCAAGAAAATTTTAGAAAATTTACAGGCCTTGAAATTGGAGAAGCAACCTCTATGGGTATTAGTATTGTAGGGGAGGCCTACGGAAATTTTAATAGATTTGGAGGGATTATATTTATGGGTATTTGGGGCTATTTTTTGGCCATGTACTGGCGGTTTTTATTTAAAGGGCTCCAAAATAATGTACTACTTTTAGCATTTTTGCCCATTGTGTTTCTTCAAGTTATTAAGGCAGAAACAGAGCTAGTGGTGGTACTCAACCACCTAATAAAAGCAACCATTGTGGTGTATCTGTTTTTTTGGGCAGCAAAGGCCTTTTTAAACTGGAATTTTAAAGATGACTAAAACCATCCACTACATAACGCGCAAACGCTTACCTTCTTATAACAGCATAGAAGAGCTGTTTTTGGCCATTAGCGCTAGGGTAAAAAATACCTATGCAACCCAGTGGATACCTCTAAAGTATACCGGGGCTTCTCCTATACGTATATTAAAAAACATATGGTATGTAAAGGCAGATCCTGCCAATATATATCACATCACCGGAGATGTGCACTACATGGCCTTAGCTTACAGAAAACGTGCTGTACTCACGGTACATGATGTAGATTCTGCTTTTACAGGATCTTTTATAAAGAGGTTGTATGTCAGGCTATTTTGGTTTTGGCTTCCTGCGATTTTTGTAAAAAAAATCACTGTGATTTCTGAGTTTACAAAACAGCAATTAACAGCAATCATACCTTCTTTTGCTCATAAAATAACCGTGGTGTATAATCATGTAAACCCAAAAATACAGCCCCATATTAAAGATTTTAATATGACCCCTACTATTTTATTACTTGGTACAAAATCTAATAAAAACCTAGAGCGGTCTTTGCAAGCAATTAAAGATATTCCTTGCAGGGTAGTTATTGTAGGGGAGCTTAGTGCTGCTCAAACCCATTTACTCACATCTTTAAAGATATCTTACACCCACAAACAAAACATTCCTTTTGATGCTATTGTTACTTGTTACAAGCAGGTAGATATTGTATGTTTCCCATCACTCTATGAAGGATTTGGTATGCCTATTATTGAGGCCCAAGCAACCGGTAGGGTAGTGCTAAGCTCCAATATTGGCGCCATGAAAGAAATAGCCGGGAAAGGGGCACACCTTGTAGACCCTTACAGCATTGCTGCTATAACAGAGGGTATTTTAAAAATCATGAAAGACCCTGCCTATAGAGAGAGACTTATTGCAAATGGGTTTACAAACGCCGCTAAGTATAGTCTAGATAATACAGTAAGCAGTTACATGAGGCTTTATAATGAGTTTTAAAAATCATTTCTTTTTTGAAAACTAAAAAAAACATATTAATTACCATAGATTGGTTTTTGCCAGGCACAGATTCTGGGGGCCCCGTGCGCTCTTGCGCAAATTTTATTGCCCATCTCTCCCAAGATTTTAATTTTTATGTAATTACCAGAGATACAGATTATTGCGCTAGCCATCCTTACACCTCAATTGAGTCCAACGCTTGGAATACCCTAGAAAACTGCGCACAGGTTTATTATTGCAGCAGTGATAAGGTAGCCTATACACATCTTACAAAGCTCTTTAAAGAAAAAACCTTTGATACCATATACATAAATGGTGTGTATAGTTGGTATTTCTCAATACTGCCCCTGCTTGTTTTTAAAAACCACCCCAGAGTTATAGTTGCCTCCAGGGGGATGCTCAACCCTCAGGCATTTTCTGTAAAACCACTTAAAAAAAGAGTTTATTTAACCTTAGCTAAAACCCTTGGCTTATATAATACCGTGCACTTTCATGCCACCAATACCCAAGAAAAAAAGCATGTTTTACATTTGCTTGGTAAAAATACCTCTGTAATAATAGCCCCCAATATGCCCAGGGTATCAAAGGCCGCCTTTACTGAAAAAGCTAAAAACTCGGTGCCTAGTTTTATAAATTTGGCAAGAATATCTCCAGAAAAAGGCACCTTAAAAATGTTAGAAGCCTTTTTATCTATAAAGACCACTGTAACGCTAGATTTATACGGCCCTGTTTATGACCAGCCCTATTGGGATACTTGCCTGTCTGTGATACAAAAATTACCTTCTTGGGTAAAAGTTACTTATAAAGGCATTGCAAAGAGCCAAGAGGTGCCCGAGCTATTAAAAGCCTACGATTTTTTTATCATGCTCTCTGAGGGAGAAAATTTTGGCCATGCTATTTTGGAGGCCTTTTCAGCTGGGGTACCTGTTATTATATCTAATAAAACACCTTGGTCTGGTTTACAAGAAAAAAACATAGGGTGGGATATAGATGCCAATAATACCAACTTGCTAGATCAAGTTTTAAACCAGGCTTGTGATATGTCATCAAAAGAGTATACGCAAATGTCAAAAACTGCGTATAATTTCGCAAAGCAATTTGTGAATGACACACAGCTT
>Ga0209199_1001370_pt1 | contig 29557 bp, 32 predicted proteins | sample COGITO_mtgs_1105_7_FD_184805 | JGI IMG/M metagenome (GOLD analysis project Ga0209199, IMG submission 184805) | Pelagic marine microbial communities from North Sea - COGITO_mtgs_110523 (SPAdes) (version 2) | ecosystem: Environmental > Aquatic > Marine > Epipelagic ...
AGCTCTTGTTGCTAAAGACTATAGAATCTTAATGTTAGTTGGCGATCAGTTAACAGACTTTATTTCTCTAGAAGAGGCAGCTACAGATATTGATTCTCGAAGAAAGTTAGCAGAAAAGTATTCTGATATGTGGGGAAAAAAATGGTTCATGCTGACCAATCCAATGTATGGTAAATGGGAAGGGGCTATATACGGAAATAAGTATCCTGATACCAAAGAAGAGATGATGAAGATGAGACTGGATGCTCTAAAACCATAACTTAAGGAATGAAAAAGCTAGTATTGATTTTTGCCCTCATTTTAGCAGTAGCTTATTTTGTATCTATAAATAAAAACCATTTAAAGGTTGAATACATCTCTATTGGAACCCAGCCTACCAAGGCTCTTGAGATAGCTTCTTTTGATGCCGCTGCCAAGCCAAAGAATATCATTCTAATTATTGGGGATGGGACAGGACTTAATCAAATCACCTTATCAAGGATTGCAACGGGTGGAGCAGATCATAGGCTGGCAATAGACCAGATGCCTTTTTTTGGTAACTCTCTTACACATTCATACAATAATATTTATACAGACTCAGCTGCTTCAGCAACTTCTTGGGCCACCGGCATTAAAACAAAAAATAAATTTCTTTCAATAACGCCTGATGGAAAAGCTATTCCAACCATTCCAGAGATTTTATCAAACAAGGGTTATATATCTGGTTTAGTGGCTACCTCATCAATCACTCATGCTACACCTGCTGCTTTTTATGCTCATATAGACTCAAGATATAAAGAAAAAGAAATTGCAAGCCAGCTTTTAGAATCTCCAATACAGCTGTCTCTTGGAGGAGGGTTAGAATTCTTTGATATTGCAAAAGCTCAAGAATCTAATTTGCTAATAACAGATATGAATGACCTTGACGGGGATAAATTCTTAAAAGCAAAAAAAGTACTTGGGTTATTTGATGAGGATGGGATTAATAGATCATCTAGCAAGCCAACACAATTACAAATGACAAAAGCAGCTCTAAATTGGCTTTCTTCAAAAGCTAACTTAAATTCATGTAATGGTTTTTTTCTGATGAGTGAAGGCAGTCAGATTGATTGGGCATCTCATGACAATGATGCCGCAACAATGGTTGTTGAATTTAAAGATTTTGACCAAACAATCGCCATGGCAATGGACTTTGTTACATCTAATAAAGAAACATTATTACTGGTAACTGCTGACCATGAGACAGGTGGATTGCAAATCTTAAGTCAGAAAAATGATACGGTTAAAGTTCAATGGGGAACTGGGAGTCACACCTCCATCCCTGTCGGGGTGTATGCCTATGGTCCAGGCGCTCATGTATTTACTGGGCTAATGGACAATACAGATATTCATTACATGATACTAGATGCAATTGAATCATCAGGCTTAAAGCCTTTAGTCTGCTCTAATTAAATCAGCTAATTTTCTTATTTGCATTTTTGCATTTGATTCATAAATTACAGAGTTATTATTTGTTGGCTCCGTAACATGAACAGATTTTTTGATTCCATATCTAGCTGCTGAATTAACAATATTTATATTGTCATCAAAAAAAATAGATTTAGATGGCTGTATATTAAGCTTTTCTATAGCTATTTTCCAAAAATTTTGATCTTCTTTCACCACACCAATATCTACACTAGAAATCCAGCTATCTGCATAATCAAGCAAAGGCACCTGAGAAGACTTAATTTTTAATAGCCTTGAGTCACAATTAGTCAGAAAAAAAATTCTTTTCTCTAAAGATGCCATGAATTGAAGAGCTTCATGGGCTCCATCAATGAACATTGCATAAGACTTATTTTTTTCCGCAATAGCAATAAGGTTTGTCTCATACTTATCTTCCCAAAACTTAAGCTCATACCAAGGAAGGGTTCCGTATAACTCTTTTGAGGTTTTATAAATATCTTTTTTTGCATCATTTAAAGAAATACCCTTATTGAGAGCAACAGCCTCAGGCACCCATTCCATCCAAAAAAGGTTATCAAAATTTTGATCCAAGATAACACCATCTATATCAAGTAATATGTAAGATGATTCTGTTAAAATATTTGTATGGAAATTACTCATAAGCTTTTACAGGATATTTTAAACCCTATCGAAGAGACTGTCAGGAAAGCATCAGATGCAATAATGGAAGTTTATAAAAAGGATACGTTTGAAAAAGAAACTAAATCAGATGGGTCGCCAGTAACAGAAGCAGATAATGCTGCTAATAGAATTATTCTAGATTCTTTAGATCTTATAACTCCCAATATTCCTGTGATTTCAGAGGAGACTTTTAATAAACATGAGCAAAACCCAGATGTACCTTATTGGCTTGTAGATCCTCTTGACGGAACCAGAGAATTTATAAATAAGTCTAAGGAATTTACAGTAAATATTGCATTAATACAAAATGGCTCAGCTATATTTGGTATTGTTGGCGCCCCAGCAACTTTGGAGATATGGCATGGATCAATATTTGATGAACCAAAGGCATTACCCATAGAATCAGATGGCGAGAATAAGAGATTAAGGGTGGTAATGAGTAAAAGCCACCAAACTGATGCAGATAAAAACCTATTAAAGTTATTAAATAATCAGAATATTGACTATCAGGTAGTAGAAAAGGGTAGTTCACTTAAGCTTTGTGCCTTAGCTGACAATCAAGCTGATATTTATCCAAGATTTGGTCCAACATCAGAATGGGATATAGCGGCAGGAAATGCAGTTTTATTAGGGTCTGGAGGCTCTGTGAGTTTATTAGATTCAGGAATGCCCCTTCCTTACAACAAGGATGACACCATACTAAATAGCCCATTTGTTGCTTGCCGTAATCAATACATTAAAGATAGATATTTCCCAATTCTGAGCGAATATTTCAAAAAATTGGTATAATTCACTGCTATACATTAATTTATAATATAATGTATTATATTTAAAACTTATAATAATATGGGAACACAACTACAGCCTTCACAGCTTAATAGTCCAGGAAAGGATATAGAGTCCTACTTGGCCTCTGTGCACTCAATTCCTATTCTTACTAAAGAGCAAGAACAGGAATTAGCATTAAAGCTTTATGAAGAAGATGATTTGGATGCAGCTAGACTGCTGGTTATCCATCATCTTCGTTTTGTAGTCCATATTGCGAGATCTTACCAAGGTTATGGCTTGCCTTTAGCTGACATTATTCAAGAGGGCAATGTTGGTCTTATGAAGGCTGTTGATAAATATGATCCTCATAGAGGAGTAAAGGTTGTTTCATTTGCAGTTCATTGGATTAAAGCTGAAATTCATGAATATATTTTAAAGAATTGGAGATTGGTTAAAATTGCAACGACCAAAGCGCAAAGAAAATTATTTTTTAACTTGCGTAGCAAAAAGAAAACACTTGAATGGCTGACAAAAGAAGAAGCTGAAAAAATTGCTGCAGATTTAAATGTAGAAGTTAAAGACGTCTTGCATATGGAAAACAGACTCTCATCTAATGATGCCTCTTTTGATGCCCCGACATCGACAGATGATGATGAAATAATGTCTCCCTCTCAGTATCTCGAAGATAAAAGATATGATCCAGAATTGATGGTAGCAAACTCAGAAGCAGAGCAACTCAATCATAATGATTTATTAGAGGCTCTTAAAATGCTTGATGATAGAAGCAAAGACATTCTTCAAAGAAGATATCTCTCTGATCAAAAAGCTACCCTGCATGATTTAGCAGATGAGTATGATGTTTCGGCTGAGAGAATACGCCAAATTGAAAATGGTGCTCTTAAAAAGCTTAAAGCATTCATGGTAACTGCTGCCTAAATCTATCAATAGATAGAAAAACTAATGCGGCATAAGTACTTACCTTCATTTGTAAAAAGAAGAGGCAGAATCACTAAAAGCCAGGAAGATAATTTAAGCCACCTCGGTTCCTATGAGATTAGTAGCTATTTACAAATCCTCCAGGCTAAAAAAAAATTTTCAAAAGTCGTTTTAGAAGTTGGGTTTGGTAATGGTGAAAATACATTAGCTCTTGCGAAGCAAAACCCAGATACTTTATATATAGCATCAGAAGTATACCTTGCTGGAATCGGTTCATTGCTTGGCGAAATAGTTGATGGAGCAATACAAAATATCTTTATAACCTCAGGGGATATAAGGCTTTTAATAGATGACATAAAGGAACCTGTGTTTGATGATGTAATTGTTATTTGTCCTGATCCATGGCCAAAATTCAAACATCATAAAAGAAGAATGCTTACCAATGAATTTTTTGAATTAATACATCCTACTATTCAAGATGGTGGAGAGCTTTTTATGTCCACAGACGTTGAAGATTATGCTGAATCTATCACAGAACAATTAGATATGTCAGTGGGTTTTCAAAGAAATGATAGTTCTTTATATGAAGCCTCATCACTTACTAAATTTCAAAGAAGAGCAATGGACGAGGGCAGAAAGATATATCCCTTTTCTCTTAAAAAGATTAGCTAAAGATATTTACAGTATCGTTTAAGAATTTATAACCAATATCAGTAGCCTTAATGCCATTTTTTTCTAAAAGGTTATTTTCAATACCATCTTGTAATTTTTTTCTGAAAGTTTCTGACAGATAGATTTTTCTTTTTCTTAGCTCATCAAAGCTCACTCCATTTTTTAATCTTAATAAATTCATTGCCAGATCTATGTCGTAACTATTACTAGAAATTTCCTGCTCACTAACTTTAGATGGATTTTTTATATATGAACTCACTTTCTTTAACTTAATCATCCTCTTAATTGAGTTTTCAGTTGTTATCTTGCTATGAGCTCCAGGGCCTAAACCAAGAAAATCACCATACATCCAATAGTTGATGTTATGCCTACTAAAAGAATGATCCTTAGCCCAAGACGATACTTCATATTGATAAAAACCACTCTTATTTAACAAATTTGTAGCAATAAGCTCCATTGCTTCAATTTCAGTATCTTTTGGAATCTTAAGTTCCTTTTTATAAAAAATAGTATTTGGTTCAATTGTTAATTGATACATTGATAGATGAGAGATGTTTTGCGAACAAAAAATATTAATATCTTTTTCAAGAGAAAGAGGGGTCTGATTCATCACCCCATATATTAAATCTATTGAGGTTTTTATTGAACTTACACCAGCAATAATATCCAAAGCCTTTAAGGCATCATGTGCATTATGATTTCGTTCTAAACTTTTTAATGTATCTTCATCAAAGCTCTGTATACCTATAGATGCTCTATTAACACCCATATTTGAAAGGTCTGTTACGTAATCTAAGCTTACTTCCTTGGGATTAAATTCAAAACTTATCTCACAGTCATTTTCAAGCATTTGATTGTTTAATAATTTAAGTAATATTTTTTCAATATTTTTTGATTTAACTAAGGACGGAGTCCCTCCACCAAAATATACAGATATAAATTTTCTATCCAATATATATTTTTTTGACGCGTCCAAGTCAGTCAAAATTGCTTCGACAAGGGATTCCTCTTCTCCATCTCTCTTGTTGGTATCTATATTGAAATCACAATAGGGACATTGTTTTTCACACCATGGAAGATGAATATATAAAGAAAGCGGAGTATCTTTGGAGCTAAATTTTTTCAAGCTGTAGCAAAAATGATCGAGCAGCAATAGCTCTGTGGCTTATAGTATTTTTAATTTCTGGGCTGATCGAGGCCATTGAAGTTTTTGGATTATCTATATAAAAAATTTTATCGTAGCCAAACCCTCCATCTCCTTGGCTTTCAAGGCATACTTTTCCGTGAATTTTCCCAGATGCATATATTGGCATAGGGTCGTCATATGAGTGCACTCCAACCAAAACACAAACATAATAAGCATGAAGAGAAGTTAAATTCCTTTTCTTCAATTCATTAATAATCTTATTTCGATTATCTAGATCTGACGCCTCTTCGCCTGCATATCTTGCTGAATAAATTCCTGGCTCAAAATTTAAACCTGGCACAACCAACCCAGAATCATCTGCAATTGTAAAAAGTTTTGATTCCTTTGCGCCATGCCGCGCTTTTTTTAATGCATTCTCAAAAAATGTCAGCCCATCTTCTATTGCATCATTGATTCCAAGTTCAGCCTGAGAAATAAAATTGAAGTTACGAAAAAGTTTTTTAAACTCCTTAAGCTTGCCTTGATTTGAGGTGGCTAGCAGAATTTTTTTATTTGCTTCCAAGTAAATACACTCCCTCAGAAGCAAATAAATTTGGAGAGATCGATGCCAAAAAGCTTCGATCCCTATTAGGGTTTAAAAATATTTTTTTATTTATTATAAAACCCTCATCTTCACACAGTTTTTCAAAATCATTGATAGTGCACAGATGAAGGTTGTCTGTCTCATACCAACTTGAAGGTAGATTTGGAGTAACTGGCATTTTTCCAAAAACTAGATCTGCTCTACATCTCCAATAACCAAGGTTTGGAAGTGTTACTACACATTTATTAGATAGTTTTAACATTCTCCTTAGAGCGAGATGAGGATCTTTTAGACATTGGATAGAACTAGCCATTATTGAGATATCAAAATTAGAGGATTCAAATTCCTCAAAACCATCATCAATATCTTGTTGAATAACCGAAAGACCTTTTGCTATGCATTCTTGAATTTTCTTGCTATCTATTTCTACTCCATATCCATGGATTTTTTTAGTATCAATAAGCTCTTTAAGCAACGATCCATCACCGCAACCAAAATCAATAACCTTGCTTTGATCAGGTATCCAGTCATTAATTATATTTGTTAAAGAAATGCTCATTAGGACTCAATAAAAGTATTAATAATTTCATCATATTTATCTGCAGCAAATAAGAAACTATCGTGCCCTTGCTCACCAGGAAGAATGACATATGTACAACTCACATTAGCATTCATACCTGCTAATTGGATGTCTTTGCCTCTTTGGGGAGGGTAAAGCCAATCGCTATCAAATCCAATAATCAATAGCCGACATTTAATAACAGACATTGCCTTTTCAAGATCTCCATTAGTATTTGCAGAAGCATCATAACCATCCATTGCTTTCGTCATTAATATATAAGAGTTGGCATCAAAACTATCAGAAAATTTTTCTCCTTTATATTGAAGATAGTTTTCTACTTCATAATCGACATTTCCAGATACTTTAGAATCTGTATTTTGAAACTTCCTTCCGAACTTTACATCCATATGTTTTTCAGAAAGGTAGGTTATATGTCCAAGCATTCGTGCTGCCTTAAGACCATTTTTTGGCTTAGTATTATGCTCGATATAATTACCATCAAAGAAATTTACATCTTTTCTAATCGATTCTCGAGATACTTCATTCATTGCAATATTTTGTGTGCTTGATTTTGCAGCAGCAGCAAAAACTCCACATTTTAATAGATTGTCAGGAAAAGATATGGCCCATTGAAGAGCCTGCATTCCACCCAGGCTTCCGCCAGCAACAAGATGCCATTTTTTAATTTGCAAAAAATCAGATAAAAGTTTTTGTGAATTTACCCAATCAGCTATAGATACAGCAGGAAAATCTTTCCCATATACTTTTCCTGTATCATTATTTACTGATGTCGGACCTGAAGATCCAGAGCAGCCCCCTAGATTGTTTGAGCAGACAACAAAATACTTATTAGTATCAATGGCTTTGTTAGGACCGATAATTTGATCCCACCAACCAACTTGACCAGTCTCAGAATCCACACCCGCCGCATGATGATCTCCAGAAAAAGCATGGCAAACTAAAATAGCATTAGACTTATCTTTATTTAATTCTCCATAAGTTTCTATCATCAAATCAAAAGAATCTAGTTTTGAGCCAGACTCTAATAAAAGGCCTTCATTGAAGTGAATGAGTTTTTTAACTATATTCATGCTATCGATCTAATAATGTCCTGAAGGAAGTTACTAATCATGCTAATTGCAATAAATATCAATATTGGGGAGAAATCGATCCCTCCAGCTGAAGGTATAAAGTTTCTTACAGGACTTAATACTTTATTTGATATTTCGTCTATTAGCTCAAGAGCAGGGTTAGTTTTTTCAGGTGATACCCAGCTTAGAATAACTGACCCTATCACTGAGTAAAAAATAATATCTATACCTATTCTTAAAATTTGAATAATGGCAATAATTAACAATACCGAGTTTTCGTATTCGCTAGATAGTGATTGGCTAGCCAAGGCGATTTGAAAACCGGCAAATTTTAATCCCACAGCAATTAGGCCGATCATATAAAGTTGATTAGGAAAAATAGATAACTTTGAGATAGGCTTATATGCTGTTACAAATGCCTTTACGATAGGATTGAAATAATTCACCTTGAGTAGGTTAAAAATAAAAAGCAATACAAAACTATAACAAAACATTGAGATAATTAAGTTTGCTAACTCTGCCATATTAGGACTCATCTGCAATCTCCTTTGATCTGTTTACTGCCGCTGAAATTCCTTTATCAAATGAACTCAGTAATTTATTTTTTTTAAAACTTTTTAACCCTGCTTCAGTAGTTCCTTTTTTAGAAGCAACTTTTTCAATTAGATCATCTATGCTACTTCCATCTTCAAGGGACAGGGCAACCCCCTCAAGCAAACCACTCATTGCTTTTGCTGTTAAAGCTGAATCATTATTACAAAGCTTCATTAATCTTTTTTCATATGCTTTTAATAGATAAAAAAAGTATGCAGGACCACTTCCAATAAGACCGGTAAATGAATCCATTTCTTGTTCTTTTTTTAACTCGATGACCATACCCACTTTACTAAACATTTTTTTTGCTTTGTTATATGTTGATAGAGTTGAAGAGATATTTAATGACGCGGTTATACCTTTATTAAATCTAGAAGAGGTGGTTGGCATTGCTCTAATAAATTCTACATTATTTGACTTAGAAAAATATTTTTTGGATCTGACTCCAGCAACCAAAGATATAACTTTAGGTTTTTTATGGGAATTACAGATTTCCTCATAAGCTACCAAGGCATCTTTTGGTTTTACTGCAAGAAAAAATAAATCTATTTTATCTTTATGGCTATTTGTATATTCTTTAATACCAAGTTTTTTAAGAACATTTCTATTTTTTCTATTTCTATCTATAAATAAAATATTTTCTTTATTATGCCCAGAAGAAATAAGGCCTAAGATAATAGATTGTGTAATATTGCCTGCTCCAAAAAAAACTATTTTCTTCATATTCGTTTTCCAAATATGAGTTCTCCAACTCTAATCATATTTGAACCATTCGTTATTGCGCATTCAAAATCAGAAGTAGTTCCCATGGACAGATAGGTAGCGTGAGGAAATTTATTTACTAGTGTTGTATGTAATTGCTTTGCTTTAATCATCTCTTCTTCTTTTTCTTTTATATTTCCATTAATTCTCGGGAGGACCATTATGCCCTTTAAGTTAACGTTTGTTTGTGAGTTAACGTATTCAGCAAATTCTATAAGGTCATCCGGACTTATGCCACTTTTTGTTTCCTCACCTGAAATATTTATTTGTATCAAAGCATTAATAGATCTTTTAGCCTCGAGACATTCTTTATTTAGCTTCTCTATAACTTTAGATCTACCCAAGGAATGAATCCAATTTGCATGCTTAGCAATTAGTTTTATTTTGTTAGTTTGAATAGGGCCAATGAAATGCCATACAATTCCTTGATCTTTAAAAAAATCTGACTTTCTTGCAAGTTCCTGAGCATAATTCTCTCCAAAGTCTTTTATTCCAAAATCAAATGCTTCCTTAATAGCGCCTTCATCTTTCTTTTTTGATACAGCTATAAGCAAAACGTTGCTGGGATTCAATCCTACTTTTTTTGCAGTATTATCAATACTATTTTTAACTAGCTTTAAATTTTTCTCTATTTCTTTTTGCATAATGTTCTAAGCTGCGGTTCAAAGCCTTTTTTTGTTATTTTTTCTTTAGCATTATTGGCAGCAGACCTATTCTCGTAGGGTCCGCTAAGAACGCTATGAAGAAGCCTTCCAGGATCAGAAGAGCTATAAATATCGTTAATAGTCATAAATTTGATCTCATCTAAAATCTCAACTGCCTCATAGGCATACTTTTTGTTGCCATAAGCTCCAATCTGAACAAAATACTCACATTCTAAAGTGTCACTAAAATCATTTGTTTCTATTAATACTGAATTTTCCATTAGCGATGTTGGAAAGTTTATTGTTACTGTATTTTTTATATTGCGCTGATCAATAGTTTTGACGTCAGTACCAAAATAGAATACAGAGATACAGGTTATAAAAACAGCCATCGCCGCAAGACCAAATAAAAATGATGATGGAGCAGTCTCAATATTTTTTCTCTTTGATCTGTATACGGTTTTTTTTGTTCTCCCTTGGCTTTTGCCTATAGAATTTCTATTAGCATAATCTTTCATCTCATTTACATTTTTTCCATAGGTTCAATTCCAAGAAGATCCAGTCCATTCGCAATGACAGATTTAACAGCATCTAAACATAAAATTATCGAATCAAGATTCTCCTGTGATTCAGTTAATACTGGATTGTCATTATAGAAACTATGAAAGGTATGAGCTAAATCTTTTAGATAAAATATTATCAAGTGAGGATGGAGAGAGGTTGATGATCTTCTTACTACACTAGGATATCTGCTAATTTCATGAATCAACTTGTCACATTGGCCATATGACCCATTACTGATGGAATTTGCTGAAAAGGGCATATGATTATTCTTAGCTTTGTATTTATTTAGTAAAGAAAATATTCTTGCGTGTGCATACTGAATGTAATAAAACATATTCTCTTTACTATCAGATGTGGCTAGATTTAGATCAAAGTCTAAGTGCTGGTCAGCCTGCTTAGAAAGATAATAAAATCTTGCTGCGTCAGTTCCTATATCCTGTATTAAATCTTTTAGAGAATAAAACTCTCCTGACCTAGTAGACATTTTGACCTTTTTTCCATCTTTAAAAAGATTTGCAAACTGAACAAGCTGAACATCCAACCTGTTCTTATCAAACCCCAGTCCATTCATTGAGGCTTCAATTCTTTTTATATAACCATGATGATCAGCCCCCCAAACATTAATCAATTTATCAAACCCTCTGTCTATTTTATTTTTATGATATGCAACATCCGATGCAAAATAGGTCGGCCTCCCATCATCTCTTATTAATACTCTGTTTTTATCATCACCGCTATCTGAGGTGTCCAGCCATATTGCTCCATTTTCTTCAAATGCTAATTTTTTATCTTTAAGAGTTTGAATGGCCAAAGAGATCTTAGAGTCAATATCCGCTGTGTTTCCAAGAGATGACTCATAAAACCAATGATCAAAACCAACATTGAATAAACTGAGATCCTCTTTAATAGTTTCAAGAACAGAATTTAAAGCAAACTCTTTTACTTGATACCATTGTGAGGCATCAATATTTTTTATCCTCAAAACCAATTCATCGATTTCCTTTTCTTCATCCGAAGGCAATTCCTTGATATATGAAGAGGCATCTTGAAGAGGAGTAGGTTTATTTTTTTGTTTAAAAGCTTGGGCAATATCTTCTATATAGGTGCCTTTGTATGCATTTTTAGGAAAGAATTCCATAAATGCATCTTTGTTAAGCCTTACATAGACACTTGCAGTTAGAATATCAATCTGCCTACCTGCATCATTAATATAGTACTCTTTTTCTACGGTGTAGCCTGAAGATGTGAGTATTCTTCCTATAGCATCTCCGTATGCAGCACCTCTGCCATGACCTACATGCAATGGCCCAGTAGGGTTAGCTGAAACAAATTCAATTTGAATTGATTGATTTATACCTTCCTTCGAAGTACCAAAGTCTTTGGGATTTTGATTTACCTGGCTGATTGTAGATACGAAATCTTCACGCCTAAAAGTTATATTAATGAAACCAGGCCCAGCAGACTCAACTTTTTCAAATGTTGAAGAATTTTTAAGTTTCGATACTAATTCATCAGCTAAATCACGTGGATTTCTTTTTAATATACTTGCAGCAATCATGCATACATTGGATGTAGCATGACCTTTTTTTAAATCGTCAGTTACCGTTGTGGCAAATTTTTTATTAATGAGCTTAACTTGATCTTCACTGACGTTAGACAATGAAATTAAAAAATCATTAATTTGTTCATTAATATGAGTAATCATTATTTTGCTCTACCAACATAACTCTCATCCCTAGTATCTACCTTTATAGTTTCACCTTCATTAACAAACAACGGAACTTGGACCGACACACCTGTTTCTAATTCTGCTGGTTTTGTAGCGCCTGAAACTGTGTCTCCTTTCACCCCTGGTTCTGATGATGTAATTTTTAATTCAACAATGACAGGGGGGTCCACTAATATAGGCCTATCATCCCAAAGAATAATTTCGCAGGTCTCCTGCCCAACTAACCATTTTTTAGCACTACCCATTTCATTAGTGCCGATTTCAATTTGTTCATATGTAGTTGTATCCATAAAGTGCCATGACTCTCCATCAGAATAAAGAAATTCCATATCTTTATGATTAATATCTGCAGTTTCAGCAGACTCACCTGATTTAAATGTTTTATCGTTTGTATTGCCTGTTAGCAAGTTTTTATACTTGACCCGCATAACTGCTTGTCCCTTTCCGGGTTTATGAAACTCATGCTCTATTATTGAGCAAGGCGCATTATCTATAAGTAGCTTAGTCCCATTCTTGAATTGATTCGTTGATATTTTCATTTTTTATATATATTTTCTATGTTATTTTGGTTAATTGAGGAAACACTTATGAAAAAAATATTCACATTAATTGCCATATGTGCAATTGTAACTTCTTGCGGGCAAACTGGCGAACAATCTAAGTCTGCTGAAGATCTTGAAATATTTCTTGCTTCAGTAGAAGAAGAAAATTTAACTGAAGGACCTACCGTGAGTTCGGCTTATTGGATAAGTTCAAATTTTATTACTTACGATTCTCAAAAAATAGTTGCTGACTATAGCAAAAGATATACTCTAAAAAGTCTTGAAACTTCCAGGGATGCATCTAGTTTTAATGACTTGCAAACAACTCAATCAAATAGAAGGCAGCTAGATTTACTAAAAGGATCTTTTGTGATGCCGCCTCCATTTGACGATGCTCTTGCTGGCGAGCTATCAGAAATATCAACTAAGCTTGAGGCAATGTATGGGAGTGGAAAGCACTGCTATGAGGACGGAGTATGCCTAGATTTAGAAGCTTTTGAAAATATTTTAGATTCTTCAAGGGATTCAGATGAGCTATTAAAGGCTTGGACTGGCTGGCATGAAATAGGTAAGCCTATGAAACCTATGTACTTAAGAATGGTAGATATTGGTAATCAGGGATCTATCGATCTAGGCTTTGATGGGTTAAGCGACTTATGGTTTAGTAAGTATGATATGCCTTCAGAAACATTTCTTGAAGAAACGGATAGAGTTTGGGAAGAGGTCAAGCCTCTTTATGAGGCATTGCATTGTCATGTTAGAAGTAAATTAAATTCAGAATATGGTGATGAAATTGTTCCTCTAGATGGGCCCTTACCAGTTCATGTTTTAGGAAATATGTGGGGACAGTCTTGGTCAAATATATACGACCTCGTTTATGAAAAAGAGGAAAATAATTCTTCTATAAACGTCACGCAGATAATTGAAGATAAAAATATAGATGAAAAAGAAATGGTTGAATATGCTGAAGATTTTTTTCTATCTATGGGGTTTGAGTCTCTTCCAGAAACTTTTTGGGAAAGATCATTATTTGTAAAACCAGAGGATAGGTCTGTAGTTTGCCATGCTTCAGCATGGAATCTTGATCCAGCAAACAATGATTTAAGAATTAAAATGTGTATTGAAAAAAATGAAGAGGACTTTATAACAATTCATCATGAACTTGGTCATATTTTTTACTATCAAGCCTACAATCATTTGCCAACTCTTTTCCAGGGAGGCGCTAATGATGGTTTTCATGAGGCATTTGGCGACTTATTAACACTTTCAATTACTCCCGATTACCTTAAAAATATAGGCTTTATCTCTTCTGAAGAGGCCAATAAAGCTAAAGAAGATCCAATAGGGCTTCTCATGAAGCAAGCTCTTGAAGGAGTGGTTGTCATACCATGGGCATTAACACTAGATAAATGGAGGTCTGGTGTTTTTAATGGAGAGATTGATGCAAACAGCCTCAACTCTTCATGGTGGGGTATGAGAGAGTCTTATCAAGGAATAACATCTCCGGTTGAAAGATCAGAAGATTACTTTGATCCAGGTGCTAAATATCACATACCCGCAAATACTCCTTATACAAGATACTATCTTGCTAGAATAATGCAGTATCAATTCCATGAAGCACTATGTAGTGCTATTGGTTTTGATGGGCCTTTACATGAATGTTCAATTTATGGAGATGAAGAGGCTGGCAAGAAAATTATTTCTACCATGGCAATGGGGCAGAGCCTTCCATGGCAAGATGCTTTTGAGAATTTAACTGGTTCAAGAGATCTTAGCGGTAGTTCGGTAATGAATTATTACAAGCCATTAAAAGACTGGCTGGACGAACAAAATGAAAATAGAATTTGTGGATGGGAGTAATTTATGAATAAAGTAATTAATATTGTAATTTCAGCAGTAGCATTTCTTGCCGCAGTTCTGTTGGCAAACGCTACTGGTATCGATTTAGTTTTAAAGGTTGTCTTTATTGCTTTTGCTCTTCAGTGGATAGCTTTTATTCCAGCATATGTTTTTCAAACAGAAAAGTTTTATGACTTAATGGGGAGCATCACATATCTTTCTGTAATGTGGTTTTCATTAGCCTCAACTTCAGAACAATTTACTGCTTTAAACGGAGCTAATATTGCTATTGTTTTATTAATTACATTATGGGCCCTGAGGCTTGGGACCTTTCTATTTATGAGAATACATAAAGATGGAGAAGATAAAAGGTTCCGTTCTATAAAACCATCTGCTACACAATTTTTTATGACTTGGACCCTTCAAGGCCTTTGGGTTTCAATGTGTTCTATGTGTGCCTTAACAGCCATATCTTCTGAAACCGGCGTGGTAATAAATGCACTTTTTTATATTGGGCTTGGATTATTTATTTATGGTTTTTGTACTGAAATCATTGCCGATAATCAAAAATCTAAATTTAGGTCAGTACCTGAAAATAGAGATAAATTTATAACCACTGGTCTTTGGGCTAAATCAAGACATCCAAACTTTTTTGGTGAAATAGTTTTATGGGCAGGTGTGGCTGTTATGTCATTCTCTTCTCTTAATGGACTTCAGTACTTAACTTTAATCTCGCCAGTATTTACATACTTACTTCTTGTTTATGTAAGTGGAGTGCGGATGTTAGAGGCTAGAGCTGATAAGAAATGGGGACAAGATGAGGAATACATTAAATATAAATCTGAAACACCAGTGTTGATGATAAAATATTAATACAGTTTTCTTTACAATAATTCTTATAAAAAGTTTTATTATTATTGAATTGACTGTTAATATGAGCAATCTTTTAGGGAGATCAATATGAATAAAAATTTTAATTTAGTGCACTTGTGTGTGCTTATTTCTATGTCGAGCTTTGTTTTGTCATCAGATATGGAAAGCGTTCTTGAGGTTGGAAGAGAAAATCAAGAGTTATCAGCAATTTCACAAGATAATATCGATGCAACTGAAAAAAAGACCGACAAAATCGTAAATGAGTGGAAAGCTACTGCGAAACAAGTTGAAGGACTAAAGCTTTATAACGAGCAAAAAAGAATCCAGATAGAAGCCCAGCTTGACTTAATGGACAAGCTAGATGACCAGTTGGTTCAGGTAGTAGTCATGCAAAGACAAATACCACCTTTAGCCCAAAGAATGCTTGAGAGCCTTGAGTCCTTCATTAATCTTGATACTCCCTTTAGGATTGAAGAAAGACAAAATAGAGTTGATCTAGTTAGATCATCTCTTGCTAAGCCAAAAGTAACTGCTTCAGAGCAGGTAAGACAGGTATTAGAGGCTTATAACATTGAAGCTGAATATGGAAGAAAAATCGATACATACGAGAGCGCCTTACAAGATGGTACTGTAGTAAATATTCTTGTCATTGGAAGAATTGGAATGTTTTATCAAACAAAAGACGAACAATCTAGTGGCAGATGGAATAACGAAACAAATTCTTGGGATGAGTTAGATGGAAGTTACAGAAAACCAATCAGAAACGGCATAAGAATGGCTAAGAAATTAGCCCCAACAGATATGTTACTAATGCCAGTAATTAAAGGAGAAGTGTAATGAGTCGTTTATATCTATTACCATTTTTACTAGTAATATCTTTTGCAAGCTCATTGTTCGCTCAAGATGCAAACGAAGAAGTTGTTGAAATTTCAACCGTTGAAGCTCTTTTAGCACTTGTTAAAGAGGGTAAAACCCAAGAGCAAGCCGCAAATGATGAAAGAGAAAATTCATTCTTAGCAAATAAAAATAAACAAGCTTCAATTCTAGCAGCTGAAAAAAGAGAGTTAGTTCGTCAAGAAAAGATTGCTGATACTTTAGAAGCTGAATACAAAAAGAATGAAGAAATTCTGAGAGTTAAAGAAGATGCCTATAAGAAAGAACTAGGCTCATTGGTTGAATTATTTGGTCACTTACAAAGCTCTGCTGGAGAAGCTGCCGTTCAATTTTCTGGATCACTTACAGGGGCTGAGTATGGCCAAGATAGAGTTCAATTCTTAAATGATTTAACTGGAAAAATGTCAGAAACAACTGAACTTCCAACTATTAGAGAGATAGAAGGGTTATGGTATGAATTAACAAGAGAGCTTGCTGCAAGTGCTCAAGTTGTTTCATTTACAACAGATGTTATTGATGTTGATGGTGTTACTTCTGAATGTAGCGTTACTAGAGTTGGATTATTTAACGCAGTTTGTGATGGAAAGTATTTAGAATATGCCTCTTCGAAAGGTCAATATGCATTTCTTCCAAGACAGCCTGCAGGCAGATATACCAAAACAGCAAAAGCTGTAGGTAATGCAGATGTTGGTGATCAAGTTAAATTTGGAGTTGATCCTACAGGACCAACTGGTGGAAGTTTACTTGCTAACTTAATACAGACTCCATCATTAATGGAAAGAGCTCAACAGGGTAGAGAGGTTGGTTATGCAATTATTGCTGTTGGTTTGATAGCTGTATTGTTTGCCTTCTACAAGTTATATAGTTTATACATGATTGGGACTGCCGTGAGAAAACAGGCTAATCAAGAAGCTGCTGATATTTCCAATCCTTTAGGAAGAGTATTGAAAGTGGGTAAAGAGAATTTTGAAAAAGATATCGATACTCTTGAGCTAAAACTTGCTGAAGCCATAATGGCAGAAAGGCCTGCAATTGATCAAGGTATAGGTTTTATAAAAATTATTTCTGTTATTGCTCCTTTAGCTGGTTTGTTGGGAACGGTTACTGGAATGATCGTAACCTTCCAAATGATTACGCTATACGGAACAGGTGACCCTAAGCTAATGGCTGGTGGTATATCACAGGCTCTTGTTACTACAGTTCTAGGACTGCTTGTAGCTATCCCAACTAGTTTACTGCACTCGTTTACTCAATCTTCTGCAAGAGGAATTATTAGCATTCTTGAAGAGCAAAGTACTGGTATTCTTGCCGAGAGAGCAGAAAGTAAATAGGTTTAAACTATGGATATAGCATTTGCAATAACCGAAGCCTTTTCATCCATAAGAGATTTTATGGAGCAGGGCGGGAGCGTGCTTTGGCTAATTGCTATTCTTGTATTCTTTATGTGGGGTATGATTTTTGAAAGAATCTGGTATCTATCACATGCTCACAATGAATATGTCTCGAAGCTTGCACACAAATGGAACTTAAGGTCTGATAAAAAGTCATGGCATGCGCTTCAGATTAGAGAAAAAATGATGTCTCAGGCCAAAATAGAAATCAATAGGAATATTAGCATCATTCAAACCTGCATAGTTTTAGCCCCTTTATTGGGACTCTTAGGAACCGTTACAGGAATGATAGAAGTTTTCCAGGTAATGGCATTTAATGGCGGAGGAGATGCGAGAGCAATGGCTGGTGGAGTCTCAAAAGCAACACTTCCAACTATGGCGGGAATGGTAGCTGCCTTATCAGGTTCATTTGCTGCAATTTATCTAACGAGCAAAAGCAAAAGACATGAAGAAGAACTAAATGACATTATCAAAAGAGAATTATAGATAGAGGAATATTATGAGAAGAAATGCAATAACTAGTGCGGTACAAGAGGAAAATGATGAAATTAATCTGACTCCCATGCTTGATGTGGTGTTCATTATGCTTATTTTCTTTATTGTTACAGCAAACTTTATTAAAGAACCTGGTTTAGAAATTAACAGACCTGATTCTGATACTGCTGAGACTCAAGAAAATGCAGCTATTTTGATTGCTGTAGGGCCAACCGGTGAAGTATGGATGGATGGAAGGAGAATAGATGTTCGTCAGGTTAAAGCTAATGTTGTTAAACTTCTTGCTGACAATCCAAAAGGATCTGTGGTTATCCAGGCAGACGAGAAGGCAATGGCAGATACTATTATTCAAGTGATGGATGGAGCCAGAGAAGCCGGTGTTAATGCAATCTCCTTAGCTTCAGAACCAAAATAATATAATATGAGTCAGGTTAGAGCATTACTAAATAAAATATTTAGCCCACTAAAGGCTTTATATAATAAAGCCTTCGATGCTAATAAATATGCTGCAGGAATAGGCCTTTCTGTATTAATCACATCTGGCTTATTTTTTATTATGGTTATTCTCATTTCATTAGGCGATAGTGGAATGAAAGAAGATAAATCGATAAAACTAGCTGATGTTGTAATGCCTGAAAGGCAAATAGACACTTTCATGACTGAGGTTGATAAGCCTGAAAAGCCTGAGGAACAACCAGAGGATATTGCTCAACCAGAACTTGACCTTCAACCATTAACAGGAATAGATGTCTCAATGGCCAAGCCAAAGGCTAATTTCAAAGCAAGTGGAAACTTTTTCAGAGATGGCGAATATATTCCATTATTTAAAGTCCAGCCTATCTACCCAAGAAGAGCCCAAGAAAGAGGCACAGAGGGATTTGCTATTACATCTTTTACAATTACTGAAACTGGAACAGTTGAAGATGCTGTTGCCTTAGAAGGCTACTGTGGAGACCCAGAAGATCCCAATGCACAAATGAGAGAATGTTCAATTTTTAACAGTGCATCAGTAAGAGCTTCATTAAAATTAAAATATAAACCAAAAATAGTTGATGGCAAGCCAACAGCTGTAGAGGCGGTTAAGCATAGATTTACCTTTAAGATGGAGAAAAATGATTAAACTTTTTAAAAAATCTAAATTAATATATGCATTCGCCATATTGGCCTTTTCTTTTTCTTTCACATCAAATTATGTAGAAGCCCAGGAATCTACTAAGCCTAAAAAGCAAATTAAGTATAAAAAAGCTAGAGCCCTTCAAACCTCGACTGCAAAAAAAATGGCTAAGGTGTATGAGGCTTTAGAGGTAGTTAATGAAAAAGGCGAACCCGCTCCAGATATGGAAGTTGTGTTAGAAATATTAACAGCTCTTAGAGATGATCAAGAAAACTTAAAAAGTTATGACAGATCAGTTATGTGGAATACATGGGGATATGTTTATTTTTCAGATGGGAAATACGATCAAGCAATCCAAGCCTATGAAAAACTTTTGGCTGAACCTGAGGTAACAATTCCATTGAGAACATCTGGCTTGCTTACCCTGGCTCAATTAAATTTAGTGAAAGAAAGATATCAAAGAGGCGTTGATTTAATTTTAATGTGGATGGATGAAGTTGAAACAGTAACTGCCCAATCATGGTCACTTCTTGGTCAGGCCTATTTCCAATTGGGCGATTTTAGAAAATCTAGGGCATCTATGGAAACAGCAGTCACTATGGCTGAAGAAGAAGGTTATAAGCCGAAAGAGAATTGGTACGTTATTGTCGCAGCTTGTATTAATGAGCTTAAAAAAGAAATCGGTGAAAAAAAAGCTCTACTACTCCAGTTAGATATTTATGAAATTCTAGTAAACCTTTACCCAAAAAAACTTTACTTTATTCAGCTAGGTGGAACATACGGTCAACTGGGTAGAGAAAGAGATTATATGATTACGCTTAAGGCTGCTCATGCCAAAGATTTTCTTGATAAAGAATCAGAATACTTAGCTCTTACTCAGCTACTTCTTCTTAATCAAAACCCATACTGGGCTGCTCAAGTTCTTACCTCTGGTCAAAAGAAAATTGTAACTACAACAGAAACTGTTATTGATAAGGTAACTAAAGCTGAAACTAAGGTAGAAAAGACTGGGCCAGTTGTCCGAAGTAATGAAAAAAACCTCAAACTTTTAGCTGATTCATGGAGAATGGCTCAAGAAATAGACAAAGCTATCCCAGCTTTAGAAAAAGCTGCGAAGATGTCTAAAGAGGGCAAATCCTATGTTCTGCTTGGTAATTTATATTTATCTGAAGACAGAATAGAGCAAGCCGTAGATGCAATTAAAAAAGGTCTTGATAAAGGCAAACTTACAAAGATATCTCAGGTGCATTTAACACTTGGTCAGGCCTATTATGAGCTACAAGAATTTGATAATGCTAAGAAACAATTTAGGATTGCTGCTAGAGATGAAGATAAGAAAATTAAGAAGCAAGCAAATAATTGGATTAAGTATACTGAGAATGAAGAAATTAGAGTTAAAAATTTAGCTTTGAGAAGAGAGTATATCCAAAGCCAGTCATAATTTAGAGTATTCCTCTATTTTAAAATCATAGTCATTCTCTTCATCTTTTTTATAGGCCTCTTTGCTACATAATTTCCATTCTGTTAAGTCTATATCTGGATAAAAAATATCACCCTCTATGTCACAGTCAACTCTTGTAATTAAAAGTTTATTTACTGTCTCTATGGTATCTCTAAATAAATAGCCACCACCAATAATAACTATTTCGTTCTCTTTATCTTCAAGCCTATTAATTTCTTCAGCACTTTTGATAGCATCATCAAGGCTTTTAAAGACTTGTGCACCTGGAATCTCCTTCAATGTCCTTGATATAACAAAATTAGTTCTTTTTGGCAGTGGACGCCCTATAGATTCAAAAGTCTTCCTTCCCATTATGATAGTTTTATTAAGCGTGTATTCTTTGAAATGAGCTAAGTCTGCTTTTAAATTCCAGGGGAGATCATTATCAACTCCAATAACTAAGTTGTTTGATACAGCGACAAGATGCGAAATAATTTTCATTTATACCGCCATTTTTGCTTTTATTGCAGGATGATGATCATAGTTTTCTAATTTAAATTCATCAATAGAATAACTATGAATATCTTCAAGTGATGTTATGTTAGGCAGATTCAATGTTGGCAATGGCATCGGCTCGCGAGCAATTTGTTCTTTTACCTGATCGATTGAATTCTTATATATGTGAGCATCACCAAAAGAATGAACAAAGCGTTTTGGTTTTAGATTTAGAACTTTTCCAAAGATGCAAAGTAGCAAAGAGTAGCTAGCAATATTAAATGGAACTCCCAAAAACATATCAGCACTTCTTTGGTACATATGACAGCTAATAGTCCCTTTACTGACATAAAATTGAGACATCACATGACAAGGGGGAAGGGCCATTTCATTAATCTTTCCTACATTCCATGCTGAGAGAATATGTCTTCTGCCGTCCGGGTTTTCCTGAATATTTTTAATTAATTCTTTTACTTGATCTATTCCACTCCAATCCCGCCACTGCACCCCATATACGGGGCCTAATTCTTTTTTTAAATCAGTATTTTCATATCCTAAGGCCACGCCCTGTTTGTCTGCATTGTCTGTCCATATGGTTGAATATTTATTTAAATCCGTTAGCTCTCCTCTATGTTTGTTGAATCTGATTTCAGCAAGTCTTCTTTCATCACTAGATCCTTCAAGAAACCAAAGCAACTCTGAGACAACACCTTTCCATGCAAGTGATTTTGTTGTTACAGCTGGGAAACCTTCTTCTAAGTCAAAAGCCAATTGATGCCCAAATGATGAAATAGTACCTGTATTGGTTCTGTCATCCTTTTCATCGCCGTTTTCTAAAATATATTGAAGAAGATCTAAGTATGCCTTCATGCATTTCTCCTTGAGTAGGCAAGCAAAATGAAACCAATTACTATCATTGGAATGCAAAGGAGCTGACCCATGCTTAAAAAATCTAATGCTACATAACCGATATGTGCATCAGGCTGTCTAAAAAATTCAATTATAAATCTAATTGAGCCATATAGTATAAGAAATGATGAGCAAACAGCACCATGTGTTCTACTAATTTTACTTATAAAATATAACATCAAAAATAGAACTAATCCTTCTCCAAAACTTTCATACAGTTGAGAGGGGTGCCTTAAGTATCCGAAAGGGTCGGTTGGAAAAATAAAACCCCATTCGCCATTCGTAGGTTTTCCATATAACTCACCATTTAAAAAGTTTCCTATTCGAACTAGACCAAGACTGATTGGTGTTACAAGGGCCACGGCATCCATCAATCTCAAAAATTTTATTTCATATTTCTTACAAAATAATACGATGCTAATAACTACACCAACCAACCCTCCATGAAAGCTTAGTCCTCCCTGCCATACATAGAAAAGAGAAATAGGATTGTTAATTAATTGATCTGTTCCATAAAAGAGCATGTAGCCAATTCTGCCTCCAAGTATTGCACCAAAAACAAGGCCATATAAAAAAACTAAGTCATTTACCTTTTCTTCTGATAGCCCAATCTCAGCAATAATTTCATTAGATTTTAAAAATAAATACATTAAATAGGATGAAAGCAACCAGGAAACTGCATAGTACTGAATCTTTATTGGACCAACCTCTATAAGGCTTGGGTTATTAAAAAAACTTGATAATTCAATGATCATAAAACTATCATATATATTGCTATTAAAAGCATCAAAGAAATAAGTAACTTTTTAAGAATATTCTCTGAAACAAAATGAGCTATTCTTGCCCCATAACTGGCAGTAAAAATACTAGTAAGAGATATGCCTAGAACTGCAGGAAGATAAATGTAGCCAAAGCTCATATCGGGCAATATTGGGTTGTTAAAACCCATTAAAATATACCCAAAAGATGCAAATATTGCTATTGGTATTCCGCAAGCCGCCGAAGTACCAATACTTGATGTAAGACTTAGTCCTAAACTTTTGAAGTAGGGAACTGAAAAAATTCCTCCACCTATACCTAGGACTGATGACAGAAAGCCAATGAATGAACCTGCAACGTATGACTTACCTCCATTGTTGATTTTCTTATTTTTTGATAATTCAATATCAAAAATCATTTGAATAGCTACAAATAATGCAAATAACCCTATTATGATTTTAAGCAAGGATCCTGCTATTTGAATTGCAAAGACTGCGCCAAGAAATGACCCAAAAATTATTCCAATCACAACAGGCCGCATAACTTGGAAATCAATTGCATTTTTTGCCATATGGGCATTTGCAGATGCTATCCCAGTAAAAAAAATACTTGCCATAGACGTACCTATAGCCATATGAACAATAATCTCTTCTTCAAAACCTAGGCCAATAAAACAGGTCACTAAAACAGGAACTATTAATGTGCCCCCGCCAATCCCAAACATTCCTGCAATTAATCCAGAAAAAATACCCAATGAAATAAAAATTAAAACTTCTTCAATCATTTTGTAATCTCATTACAATAGAGCTGTTTCATCTCATTTAAGATACTTCTATAAACCTCTTTCTTGAAGGAAACTATCATAAATAACGGGTACCAATAGGACACCCATTTGTATTCATCAAATTCATTATCAGGGTCATTGATAAAGCTAATTTCTACTTTTTTACTAAGTTTAAGCATAAACCATTTCTGAGTTTGTCCTTTTATTTTCTTTTTTATGAAATGTTTTTTTCTTTGATTCAATGGAATATCATATTTAATCCAATTTTTGGTTGCCCCAATAAACTTAACCGAGCTGGAAGATATTCCTACCTCTTCAAATAATTCTCTTTTTGCAGCCTTTAGAGGCGTCTCTCCATTATCAATACCTCCTTGAGGAAATTGCCAATTAGTAGTTTTTTTTCTTTTGCATAGTAGTAGTTTGCCTTTATCATTAATAATAATAAGGCCAACGTTTAATCTGTATCCTGGTTCATTGATCATTGTAAGAGTTGATATTTTATGAAAAAAAAATTAGTAATATTTGATTTAGATAATACCATTCTTAAAGGAGATTCTGATTATTCATGGATTAATTTTTTAATAGAAGAGGGTCATGTCGATCAGAAAGAATATGAATCAAGAAATAAGTATTTTTATGATCAATACTATGAAGGAAAACTTGATTATGATGAATGGGCCGAGTTTGCCCTCTCAACAATAAAAGGAAAAACATCCAATCATATAACAGATCTCTTATCTCAATTTTTAAATACCGTTATAGAACCAATGATAAATATTTACGCTCTTAGACTTTTGCATAATCACAATCATGATAATGATATTATGCTTCTAGCCTCTGCTACTAATTCTGTCATAGTGGAGCCAATTGCAAAAAGATTAGGTTTTGAAAATGTTGTTGCAACCGATGTAGAGATTACTGATGGAGTTTATACTGGAAAAGTTTTAGGAAGACCTGCATTGGGAGAAGGCAAGCTTATTAAAGTGAAAGAATGGGCAGCCTCTAAAGGCATTACTAATTTTGAAGACACTATATTTTATTCCGACTCTATTAATGACTTGCCTTTACTAAGCAAAGTACACACACCTATAGCAGTGAACCCAGATGATCAATTAAGAAAATTAAGTGAACAAAATAACTGGGAAATTATAGATTTACCTTAGGATTCTGCCTCTATCTTGGCTACAACCTGATTTGCAGTTTCTGCACTTAATGTCCAGCCAAGATGGCCATGACCTGCATGATAAAAGACTCCTTTCATCCTACTTTCAGAAGTTATTGGCATCATATTGGGGGTCATTGGCCTTAGACCTGCCCAAGGGGTATAAGTTTCTGTACTAACATTGGGAAAATATTTTTCAACCCAATCTAACAGTGGCCTAATTCTATTCTGACGTATATCTGTATTTATACCTGCAAGTTCAGCAGTACCAGCAACCCTAAATCTGTTGCCAAGACGACTTGCAACTATTTTTACAGGCTGATCAATAAGCGATACCGAAGGAGCACAGCTTTTTGAAAGCTCGTCTTTTAAATCTATTGTGATGCTATATCCTTTTACAGGATAGATATTCATTTTATCTCCAAGCCTACTTGCGAAGCTTTGTGTACCAACCCCTGCACAAATAACCACATTATCAAATGAATCATTCATAATTTCATTTTCTTTACGCATGGTCAGAACAAGCTCGCCTTTCTGTCTAGATATATATTCGACAGTAGTATTAAGCTGAAGGCTTGCAGAATACTTTTCAACCAATACTCTTTCTAGGTTGGTGCAGAATTTATGAATATCACCACTAGCATCTGACTTTGTATATATCCCCCCAACAATTTTTTCATAGTTGGCATTATTTTTAAAAGCAGGTTCAAGTTCTTTTACTTCTTCTGTTGTAAGTGTGTCCCACTCCATTCCTTCTTGATCTAGCCAAGATTTTTTTGCCTGATCGAGCTTAAATTCTTTTTCTGAATCATAGAATCTTAAAATACCTTTTTTTAAAAGTTCGAATTCTATACCTTCATCTTCAGCAATTTTAAAATAGATCTCTCTTGCTTTTTTAGCCATATCAATAGTTTCAAGAGTATTCTTTTTATGCTCTCCCTTAAGAGTTGCCCATAAAAACCCCATCATCCATTTATATTTTTGAATTTCAGGAGAAGGGTTAAATAGTAAGGGTGCATCTGGTTTAAACATCCACTTAATGCCATTCATTACGTTTTTAGGCGTATTCCATGTTTCTGCATTACTTGCACTTAACTGACCGCCATTAGCATAGCTTGTTGCCATTGCTGGATAGCGTCTAGAATCGATAATAGTGACTTTGTAGCCTTTTTTTAGAAGAGCATATGCGGTTGTTGTGCCAGCAATGCCTGCTCCAATGACTGCTACTTTTTTCATTGCCCATTGTCTCAACTAATCTTCTAAAAGCCTATAGTTAATCAATAAATAATGGGCTTCAAATTTATTCAAAAGTTAGCTACAATTTAAATAAGAATCATTCTCATCTAGAAATATATACGAGGTCATACAATATGAGTGAATTTATAATTACATTTAGAGAGGTGCTAGAGGCATCTTTGGTGGTGGGTATTATTTATTTGATTCTTGAAAAATCAAATCAGATAAGTCATCTTTATAAATTGTGGGCTGGAGTAGCTGCGGCTATTGTAGCTAGCGCTCTGGTTGGGTATTTGGTGTTAATTGCTAAAAACTCCCTTGGCAACGATTCTACCGCTGCGCTTTTTGAAGCAATTTTCTTATATTCAACTGCTATCCTAATTTGGTATGTTATTTTTTGGCTATCAAAACATGTCAGTGACAGAAAAGAACTTGAAGGGAAAACACTTGGCGCTATAGAACTATCTTCGTGGGGTGTTTTCTTTGTGGTCTTTTTTGCAATTTTGAGAGAGGGTTTTGAGACAGCGGTATTTTTAATCTCTAGCTTCACAATAACAGGATCATTTTCTTATGTTGGATTTTTGGCAGGTGCTGTCCTTGCTATTTTAATTGGATATTTAATCGTCCTTCAGGGAAGAAGAATTAACTTAAAAAATGTATTTAAATATACAACTTTGTTACTAGTATTTTTAGCAGCCGGAATGATTGCTTATGGAACCCATGAATTTGAAGAGTATCTAGTTAAATCTGAAAAAATAGAAGAATCAGAAGTATATAGACCTTGGAATATTTTAGAGCCCCAGAAAACAGAAGAGGGCACAAAAATCTATCACCCACTTCACGACAAGGGTTCTATTGGAGTTTTTGCAAAAGGATTTTTTGGCTATAACAGTAATCCAAATATACCTGAAGTACTTTTATGGATAGCTGCTTTATTTTTTGGTTTCAATATGTGGCGAAGGTTTTACCACTAAGAATCTAGCTGATCCATATTCTTAATTGCCTTGCCCATCTGGCGCTCCCTTGTGGCATGCTCATTGACAGACTTTAGCATTGCATCTGCCTTTTTTAATAGATCATCTGTTGAGCTACTAAATTTTTCAAATTCTTTTTTTAGTTTTCCAAACTCTTCCATGATCTCACCAGCTCTTTCATTTAAAGCCAAGGTCCTAAAACCCATGTGTACGCTTATTAGATATGCAGCAAGAGAATTAGGGCCCATGATTAACACTCTTGAGTCTCTAAAGATTTGCTCTCGTAGGTTATCAATAGAATCTATCAACTGCATCAGTGACTCACTAGGTATATACATAACACCCAGATCTATTGTTATACCAGTTTGAACATATTTTTCTTTTATATCTATCGCATCTTTTATTACATGCCTTCTAATGTCATCAATTGATTTTTTTACAGACCTCTCATCGCTTTGCTGAATAGACGCTAGATAATTGTCATAGAGCCCCGAAGGAAATTTAGCATCTATTGGTAACAAAAGCCCTTCAGGCATTTTTAAGACGATCTCGACTCTTTTACCAGAGCCAGTTATTACCTCTGCATTTTTTTCGAATTGATTAGGAGGAAAAATATCTTGCACTATGGCCTCAAGAGACCACTCTCCAAATTTTCCAGCAAGAGTTCCTCCAGATAGGTACCTTTTCAGTTTATCTAATGGGTCGTGGAAGGATTGAATATCTTTTGTTAGGTCAGATATATTTATTTCTTGCCTTTCCATGGCCTTGTCAATATCTTTTAAAGACTCCTCATTAGATGATTTTGAAGGATCTTCTTTAAGATTTAAAAAGATAATTGATATTAACAGCAGAATGACTATTACTAATAAAATCGATACAACCCAAAGTCCACTCATACAAAAAACCTTTAATTAGAATTAAAACTATATATATTTAACCTATTCTTTATAACTTATATTACATATACAACTCTAAGTTATATCCTATAAAATAAGAAATATATGTCTAACATTCTAACTCATTTTGAAGAAATCAAAGCCAAAGGCTTATCAATTGATATCACCAGAGGTAAGCCGCATGCATCCCAGTTAGATCTTTCAAATGAGCTTCTATCCATGGAAGTAGAACCTTACGAAGGGTCGATTGACTTAAGGAACTACGGAGAGCCTCTAGGTATAGAGGGTGCTAGAAAGCTTGGTTCTGAGCTTCTCTCTGCGCCTTATGAGAACATAATAACGGGCGAGCAGTCCAGCCTCTTACTAACTTACCAAACAATTTTAGCTAACTATCTTTTTGCTGAACCAATTGCATGGAAGGATATGGAGAGTCCAAAGGTAATTTGTCCAGTGCCTGGCTTTGATAGACATTTTAGAATGCTAGAAGACTTTGGTATTGAAATGCTAACAGTACCACTCACAAATGATGGGCCTGATATAGAATCGTTAAAACTTTTAATGAAAACAAACGAGAATATTGTGGGTATGCTTAGCGTTCCAAGGCATTCCAATCCTTCTGGAGAGGTTTATTCAGATAGAAATTTAAGAGATATTTTTAATATTGGGATATCTTATTCTAATGACTTCCTATTCATTTTTGATAACGCTTATCTCGTTCATGATTTTATGCCAACTAAATCTCAAAAACCAATATGGGAAATAGCCAAAGAAGAGAGTGCAACTGCACAAGTGGTTGAAGTTACATCTTTTTCAAAAGTAACATTTGGTGGAGGAGGTCTATCGTTCATGGCTGCTTCAGGAAAAAATCTTTCTCTTATAAAAAAAATGAGGGAATCGATGGTAATTTGCCCTGATAAAATTAATCAAAAGAGACATATACAGTTTTTTAAGAGCCTAGATGATATAAAAAAACACATGATAAAGCATGCCGAATTAGTAAAGCCAAAGTTTGAAATTGCTTATCAAGCATTAGAAGCCATAGGATCTGATATAGGATCATATTCAAAACCTACAGGTGGTTACTTTATTACATTTACATCTCAAAAACCCATTGCATCCAGAATAGTGGAATTATGTAAAGAAGCTGGTGTATTGATAACTCCTGCTGGTGCAACTTTTCCTCATGGAATTGATCCAAAAGATAATACGCTTAGGTTGGCTCCAACATTTGTAGACGTGGATGAGCTTAAAGACGCTATGGACGTGTTTGTCACTGCAATTCAGGTTGCAGATCTTGAAGCTTAAAACTAATTCTTAGATCTCATGTGGGGAGAGTAATCCTTACCATCGTATTTAGAAAACATTTTTTTTATATCAGGATGATTGCATGGGATTCCAGACTCATCAATTAATAAATTTTGTTCAGAAACATAAGCGATATAAAAAATGTCCTCATTCTCTGCAAATAAATGATAAAAAGGCTGATTTTTTTTAGGTCTTATCTTTTCTGGTATGGAGTTATACCATTCTTCAGAGTTATTAAATTCAGGATCAAGATCAAAAATAACCCCTCTAAAGTCCAAGTACTTATG
>Ga0209199_1001397_pt1 | contig 29120 bp, 27 predicted proteins | sample COGITO_mtgs_1105_7_FD_184805 | JGI IMG/M metagenome (GOLD analysis project Ga0209199, IMG submission 184805) | Pelagic marine microbial communities from North Sea - COGITO_mtgs_110523 (SPAdes) (version 2) | ecosystem: Environmental > Aquatic > Marine > Epipelagic ...
TTAAAAGAATTAAGTAATATAGAGATTATACAAAAGAATTACAGGTATGATGATTCTGAGTTAGAAAAAGAGTTGTATAAATGTGATTTAGTTTGGGCTGCTTATCAAAATCATCAAGGATCATCAGGATTTGTAATAAATGCTGTGCAATTTAATAAACCAGTTATTTTTATAGCAACAGGTGTTCTTAAGAGGTTTTCTAATGAGTTAAATATTGATATTTTACCTAAAAATTTATTAGAATCTGAAATTGAAGCATGCCTGTTAAGATTAGCAAAAAATAAACAATATAGTTCTGAATCAAGAGCTAATTTTTTAAATAAAAGAGAGAAAAAAAAATTCATCAAAGAAATATTAAATTAAAATTATGGGATCAATTAGAAAAGATTTATTTAGAACACAATTACCAAATAGAGAACTGCATCATTCTAGGTTATTTATTGATTTAGCTGAAAATATTCATATACATCATCGAGAGTATCGAACTGTTTTTTCTTTAGATGAATATTTTGAATATGCTGATATTATTTCCAAATCTACTGAAGATGTTCGAAATTTTTTAGAACAAAATTCTACTTATGAGGAACACAAGTATCCAACTACTATATTGATTGCAGGAGGTAAAGAAAGACAATTAAAGTTTTTAAAGCATTCTCCAAATCCTACCACATCAGCCTATTTTGCTAACGATTTTGCAATCGAACTTCAAGATGTTTATGTTACGGATGAAATCCATATCCATTATCGAGACTTTAGGATTGCTATGGACAGAGAAAGATTTAGAGTAGTAGCAAAAGGTTTTGCTGAATCATTAAACATTCTTGATGATTTTGAGAAAAATGAAAAATATGAGAGGGAAACTCATCCAGATAGAATAATCCAAGCTTTTAATGACAAAGATTCAACAGATATAGATACGAGCCTTATGGGGTTTGTACAAATACCACTCAAAAATATTAAATCTTTTTGGTTTAATAATTTAAATAAAGAGTTTAAACCACAAAAGGAAGCTATCAATGCTATAAAAAGAGAATATCTTAAAACCAAACGTTTAACTCCTGTAATATTATGTAAAGATCCAAATGTGGATGGTCAATTTCATATAGTTGACGGACATCATCGAATCTATGTAGCAAATCAATTAAACCTTGAAAACGTTTCGAGTTTAGTTTTAGATTTAAGTTTTGAAGAAACTAAAAGTATTAGAGAAGCTGAACTAAATTTAAAAAAATTCGATTCAGATACTAACTATAAATATAACTTATCTAGTTATTTTAAATCATTCATTGCTTATAGACTTAATAGGTTTTATAGTGATGCTTTCAAAAAGAAAATGATTAGACAGAGAGGGATTTGGAGATTTGCAAGATATGTCAAGAGATTAATATTTGGTAAAAGAAGAATTTTTAAAAATTTCAACGAATCACACAATGATCATCATAATTAGTTTGTTTTTTAAAAATGAATAAAGTCAGAAAATTAATTTTATTTAATCACGATTATCATCTAAAAAGTATATTAAATTTAGATAATCAGAGATGTATTCAAATTAACGTTAAAACTAAGTATCCGTTATTTGAGGTCCTTAATCCTTTTGAGCTCTTATTTAAAAAACATAAATACAAGAAAAAAATAAAAAATGAATTAAACTGTATAAATGAATTGACTATTTATGGGTGTCAAGATTATCTATCCTGGTATTTGTACAATATTGCTAAAAAAAAAGGAATTAAAATTAATATAGTTCCTGATAACCTTGAGTTTTTTTTAAGACCTATAGAAGAGGGTTATTCAAAACTGAATATTAAGCAATTAATTAAAATAGTGTTATTTAATTTATACTCATATAAATTAAATAAAGACTATTCATTTTTTCAAAATCGTTTAATTTATAAAATTGAAAAAAAAGATATCGATTTCTCTAAATCATTCTTTGTAAAGATAGATGAGAAAGCTATAAAAAAAAATAAAACTAAAATAATTGTTTTTATTTCTCAACCTTATTATATTGATTATAATATAGATACAGATACTTGGGGGGCTAAGACAAAGTCTTATTTATTAGCGCTTCAGGAAAAAGGGTTTACAGTTTTTATAAAATATCATCAAAGAGATTCATTGAAATTTAAAGGTTTTATGGATTCTTGTGGTTTTAGTGAAGTAGATGAATCATTAGAAATTCCTAAAAAGTATGTTGGTATATTTTCAACATATCTATTTGAGTTAAGTTTGGAGGGACAGCATGTAACTTCGGTATTTAATTATTTTAAGCAATTATTTCCTAGAGAATATGTACTTTTTGTAAATATTATTTCAAATCAATTATTGTTAGATTTAGACGGTGAAAAAAAATGGAGTTTAACAAATAAGGATACCTTAAAATTAATAGAATTAATTAATAATTAAAATTTACACAATAAAAGGTTTAGTAATTACTGTATGCTACAATAGTGCTAATACAATCTTAGAAACTATAAATTCAGTTAACGAACAAACCTATTGGGATTAGAGAAAATAAATTAAACTATAGTCCTTGGTTTCGTTAACTCATAACTTTAAAGTATAGTATTAAATTTACAAAAAACTTAAATATAAGTGTCTTTATATGAAAAAACAGAGACTATCAAATAAAATAACTATAAAGTTTTAGTATACCTTTAATTGTTACCAACGATTTTAAACAGAAAAACAAAAAATTTAATTAGACAAGAATTTAGAAATGAAAATACTCTTTGTTAAAAAACAATATAATGAACAAAAAGATGGTGGTGACATTTATAATATTAAGCTTATTAATGGACTAAAAGAATTGGGTAATGAAGTTACTGAGTATTCACTAAAACAAAATAAAAAAGGAATGATTCCTTTTTGGAAATGGAAAATATCTAAGCATGATATCGATTCAATTAAAGGAATTCAAAATAATTTTCATAAAACAATAATAGCTCATGAGAACTTAGCGGATTTGACCGAGCACATTAGGTGTGATTTGTTTATATTTCAAAATTTAATAAGTAAGATGAGAAGTTCTTTTTTTATTTTAAAATTTCTATATAAAATTGGATCAAAGTATCATGAAAATAAAGCAATAAAAAATTCAAATCAATTTTTAGTTTTAAGCTATCGAGAATTTTCATTAATGAAGAATATAAAAGCTAATTATTGTCCTCCAGGAATCAACAAAACTATCTCTGCAGAGAGTGATGAATCAATTATTTACATTCCAAGCTCTTCTGGTTGGATTTTAAAAGAAAAGTCAAAGTTAGCAAAAAATGAGATTTCTAACCTAGGCAATTATTTTAAGGTTATTAATGGTAGTAATTTTTCTAGAGTTGGAATTATTGAGGACAAGTTTGATTGTGGTTTTAAATTAAGACTTATTCAAATGCTTTTCAACTGTGATGTTATAATTACAAAATTAGATTATGAAATTGAAATTAAAGCATTGGGTTGTAGTCATAAGAATGTTTTTAAATTTAAAGATTTTTCTAAAATAAATTTTGATGATTTATTGAGTAAAGTTGATTTAAGAGTGAATGAAAATAACCGCAAACATTTATCAAAAACACACAATTGGAATTCAATTTCAAACAATATTTTTAATATTTTAAATAATGCATAAAACAGCAATAATAACTGGTGCTTCAGGTCAAGATGGTGCTTATCTTATAAATCATCTAACTGAACTTAATATTGAATGCATCGGAATAGTAAGGGAAGATCCAAAAAAATGTTACCCTGTTGGATTATCCTATCTAGGCCTTCAGTCTAAAGTTAAATTAATTAATTGTAATCTAGAAAGTACTGAAGAAGTAAATAAGCTATTATCAAGCATAAAACCTGATTTTTTCTTTAATTTGGCTGCTCAAAGTTCAGTAGGGAAATCTTTTAGTAATCCTTTTGAAACAATTAATTTCAATAATAATAGTCTTTTAAATATACTTGAAGCAATAAGAGTTTTTGCCCCAAAAACAAGATTCTATCAAGCTTCTTCAAGTGAAATTTATGGAAATATTAATAGTTCTGACTTACCTGTTACAGAGCAAAACCGAACTAATCCTATAAGCCCTTATGGTATTTCTAAGGATTTTGGTTACAAATGTGTCAAACTTTATAGGGATACTTATGATTTATATTGTGTAAGTGGAATATTATTTAATCATGAATCATGCCTTCGAAAAGAGGGATTTGTAATAAATAAAGCAATCAATCATGCTATTTCTCAATCTAACGGTTCAAAAAAGAAGTTAGCTTTAGGTGATATAAATGTTGTGCGTGATTGGGGATATGCACCAAAATATGTTGAAGCTATATTTCTAATGCTAATGCAAGAAAACCCAACAGATCTTATTATTAGTTCTGGTTCTCCAATATCTTTAAAAGGATTCTTAACTAATATATATTCATCCTTAAATTTAGATATTAATGATTTTATCGAGATTGATGAATCACTTTTTCGTATAAATGAATTAAACACTATTTTTGGAAGTCCTGATTTAGCAAAGAAAAATTTAAAATGGGAATATAATTTATCAAATGAACAATTAGCAAATACCCTAGTTAAAGATTTTATAGATTACAATAATTGGTGCCTTAAAAACAAATAATGATAACATTATAAATGATTTAACAGAGGTATTTTGTATTATAAGAACTAAGAACTAAGAACTAAGAACTAAAAAATAAAATAATAGATTATGATTGTAAATAAAATAAGTGAAATAATAGAACAAATCTTAAAAGATAATGGTGAAAGTTTAAGTTCAGCAATTACTCAATATACAACATTTCAAGATATTGGTTTAACCTCTTTTGATTTAGCAACTTTAACCGTAGAAATTGAGGATGAATTTGATGTTGATATTTTTGAAGATGGTATTATAACTAATATTGGTGAAATTATTAAATTGATTGAAGAAAAATAACAAGTAAAACAATTGAATATAGAGATGTTTTGGATTGATCGATTAAGAAAATTAGAAATAACATATTTAGATTTATTAAACAAAATAAATCAACAAAGCTCAAATAATGTTTTCATTAGAGAAGAAAATCCTTATTTGGTCTTCTTAAATATTTTAAAAAATTTTCTTTCTGGGCAAAGAAGCATAATTTTAGATTATGATTTTTCCGAAGATGAACTTTATAAGCTCGGAATTACTAATACAACTATAAAAGAAAGTGAGTATATCCAAGAGGATTTTTCAAAGAAATTTCACTCTATCCAAGAAATAATTTTTTATTTAAAGACTAATAAAAAAAAGATAGAGTTAGATATTTATACGTCTGGAACCACAGGAAGGCCAAAAAAAATAACTCAATCTTTTGAGAATTTAACAAGGGGTGTAAAAGAACAAAGTATTTATAAAGATAATATTTGGGGTTTTGCTTATAACCCAACTCATTTTGCAGGATTACAAGTGTTTTTTCAAGCTTTTTTTAATACAAATACTTTAGTTTATATTTTTGGTAATGATTTTAAAAGAATTTCATTAGATCTAAAGGTTCTCCAAGTCTCGCATTTATCTTGTACACCTACATTTTTCAAAATGTTATTACCCCATGTTGAAGGTAATATAAATAGTATAGTTAGTTTAACCTTTGGAGGAGAGAAATTTGATCCGAAAATTGAAAAATTTATTATAAAAAAGTTTCCAAATGCAGTGATAAAAAATGTTTATGCATCTACTGAAGCGGGAAGTTTATTCCGATCGGATGGCGAATACTTTATTATCCCAGAAAAATATGTAAAACTAATTAAAATCGAAAATTTAGAGCTGTATATTCATAAAGAATTGTTAGGGAAATCAAAATCATTTAAATTAGTAGGACAATGGTATAAAACAGGAGATATTGTTGAACTATATGATGGTGGTAAGTTTAAATTCAAGAATAGAAAATCAGAAATGATTAATGTTGGAGGTTATAAAGTAAATCCATCAGAGGTAGAAGATATAATAAAAACAATAAAAGGAGTTGCTGATGTTATTGTTTTTGGAAGAAAAAATTCATTAATGGGAGAAATAGTCGTTGCACATATTGTCAAAGAGAGTAGCCAAAACGCCAAAGATCTTAAAGAAAAGATAAAGCAGATAACATCTTTAGAACTCCAAGAATTTAAGGTGCCAAGATTAATTAAGTTTGTAGATTCTTTTGAACTTACAAGAACTGGGAAAATTAAAAAATAATAAGCATTTAAAAAAGATAGCATGAAAACAGTTTTATTATCAGGAGATTCAAGAGGAGTTGGCCATTGCATTGCAAAAGAATTGCTTTCTAAAGGCTATAAAGTAATAGGTTTAAGTAGATCTATTACCAATGAAATAGAAATACTAAAAGAATTATACGGCAATGATAGATATATCCATATAAATTATGATTTATTAAATGTTGATGGTATAAAAGAATTATATAAGAAAACATTAAGACCACTTACTAAAGAAAATGGTATTCATGCGTTTATTAATAATGCAGCATTGGCCTATGATGACATAATTACAAACTTAAATTATGGCCCTTTAGATGAAATGTTTAAGGTTAATGTCTTTTCTCCAATGATGATTACGAAATATATGTTGAGAGATATGTTATTACATAAAACAAAAGGAAACATCATACATATTTCTTCAATAAGTGCACATACAGGTTATAAAGGTTTAGCAATGTATGCCTCTACAAAAGGTGCAATGGAAGCATTCTCTAAAAATACAGCAAGAGAATGGGGAGCTTTAGGAATAAGATCTAATATTGTTTGTCCTGGTTTTATGGATACAGAAATGAGTGCTTCTTTATCTGACGATCAAAAGAAGCGAATTTTTAATAGAAATTCTATGAAAAAGCCAGTAGTGGTAGAAGCTGTGGCAACAACTGTACTATTTTTGTTAGAGGACACAGGAAAAGGAATAACAGGTCAAATACTGCATGTTGATAATGGAACAATTTAATATATTCATATTAATTTAAAATTATTGTTACTCAATTTTTTTAAGAAACGTTATAGTAAAATAATTTTGTATAAATTAAAGATGATTTATATATCATTTAATTTAATAGACTTCATTCAAATCCACAAATAGATGAATGTAACAATAATTACTGTCTCATATAATAGTGAGCGCACAATTACCGATACCATAAAATCAGTACTTAAACAATCTTATGCAGATATTGAGTATATAATTATTGATGGTAACTCTCAAGATAAAACTTTAGACATAATAAAAAGCTATCAAGCAGACTTTAATGGGAGACTGAAATATATTAGTGAGCCGGATAAGGGGATTTATGATGCAATGAACAAGGGAATCAACCTATCATCTGGTGATTTAATTGGCATTTTAAATTCTGATGACATGTACCTCAATAAAAATTCAATTAAAGAAGTTGTTACGCAAATAATTAAAACAAATACGGATTCTATATACACAGATTTAACAATTATAGATCAATTCAATTCTTCAAAAATAATTAGAACCTGTACCTATAGTAAATTTAAATTAGGAATGTTTTCAAATGGATGGCATCCACCCCACCCAACTTTTTTTGTAAAAAAAGAAATTTACAATAAATATGGAGTTTTTGATTTAGCTTTTAAAATATCTTCAGACTTTGACTTTATGATGAGAATTTTAGAAGTGAATAGTATTTCGACTACTTATTTGCCATTAAAGACAATACAAATGAGAAACGGCGGATTAAGTACATCATCATTAAAAAACATCTTTTTATCACAAAAGGAATGTCTAGAATCTTTTAAGAAAAATAATATAGAGATTAAATTCTTCTCATATTTTTTGAACAAATATTTTCATAAAATATTACAGTACAATATTGAAGGTCTATTAAGTGATTTGTTTTCAAAAATTTTTAAAAAAAAGTTTAAATCATGAACAATAAAATAACTAATTTAAAAATTATAACAATAAAAACTTGTAATTGGAATGATAGCTATTGGAAATCATTTACTCAGAACTATAATAATATTTTTGACAAAAATTTTACAATTGATTTTTTTAAAAACAAATATAAATCCAGTTCAATGGGATTTTCATTTCATTCATTATTAATAAATGATTTAAATGAAGTCGTTGGAGCTTGCACAGTTATGCCATATCTTTATTCTAGAAATTCAGAAACATTAAATTTAGGCCAGGCAGTAGATGTTTTTATTGTTGAAAAATACAGATCAAATCCAATGATGTTAAGGGATATGTATCTTGAGTTAAAAGAACAATTATTATTAAATGAAATAATTTGTGTGTTAGCAGTTCCAAACAAAAATGTGTTTAAATATTGGACAAATGTTGTTAAATGGAAGCACATAGGAAATTTAAATTATTGGGTACATCCAATTAAAATAGGCTCTGCATTAAATACAAGTAAATTTTTAGATAAACTATCTTTATTATTTAGTGCTTTTTTAGGTTTTCTAAATTGTATTTTTTGTAAAATATTATACGATAATAAAAATCATAATACATATAAAATAATTCAAAATGATGAGTTTTTAAAAATGAGATTTAATAATAAATACAAAAAATCCGAAATTGGTTTTTTTAAGATTTATAAAGAAAAAGAAGTTGAAGTTGCTTATGTTTTCCCTACTAGTAATGAACCATCACTAATTAATTTAGTTAAATCTATTAAAATAATCAGAGAAAAAACAAATGCTCATCTAGTCTTTTATGTAGGAACTTTTAATAGGTTCAAATATTTTTTATTAAGAATACCAAAAAAACTAGAACCGCAAGAGTTACCCTTAACTTGTGATATTCTTGATAAAAAAAATCTTCTAAAATATGCTGACATGTTAGAAATAAAGAATTGGGATTTTAGTTTAACTAATTTTGACGTAAGATAATTTAATGAATATAATAACAATTGATTTAGAAGATTGGTTTTGCCATGACAATTATACTCAAGATTTTAATTGGCATAAATATGAAGTTAGAATTGAGATTGGCTTGGATCTTATCTTAGAAGAACTAGATAAAAATAAAATAAAAGCTACTTTTTTTTGTTTGGGTTGGATAGCAAAGTATCAACCAAAAATCATTAGGAAGATATATGACGCAGGCCATCACATAGGTTGTCACTCTTATCAACATCAGTTGTCATATAGATTTAATAAAAAACAGTTTATTGAAGATACTGGTAAAGCAAAAATGCTTTTGGAAGATGTAATAGGCGATAAAGTTAATAGTTTTAGAGCACCTTCTTTTTCTTTTACAAAAAGCAACTTATACGCATTTGAGGCTTTAGTGGAATTAGATTTCGAATTTGATTGTTCAGTATTTCCGACCACAAGGGAGTGCGGTGGTTTACCTGATTTCGAATATAACACCCCAGCATATATAAGCTATAATGGAATAAAAATTAAAGAGTTTCCAATGAGTTTATATTCTTTTTTTGGTAAAAAAATAGTTTATTCGGGAGGAGGCTATTTTAGAATTCTGCCTTATAATTTTTTAAGGTATATTACCAATAAATCAGATTATGTAATGACATATTTTCATCCAAGTGATTTTGATCCAGGTCAACCACGTATGAAACATTTATCTGCCTTAAGAAGGTTAAAAAATGAAGCTGGTCTTAATAATTCATTCCCTAAATTTCAAAAGTATTTATCAGAATTTAATTTTATTAATATTACTGAAGCAGATAAATTAATTGACTGGGAAAATGCAAAAACCGTATTTTTAAAGTAATAAGTATTGTAATTTATAAAGTTAGTTATGAAAAGTGTTTTATTAACTGGTGCTACTGGTTTTTTAGGTTTAAGATTAGAAAATTATTTAAAGTCAAATCATTTTAACGTTACATCATTAAGTCGTTCATCTAAAAGCAATGTAGTATGTGATATAAGTAAATTTAAGCCAATTTTTATTAAAGGGTTTGATACTGTAATTCATGCAGCAGGCAAAGCACATAGCATACCTAAGAACGAAATTGAAGAACAAGAGTTTTATAATGTAAATGTAAAGGGGACTGATAATTTGTTGAGAGGACTTGAAAAAGCAAGTTTACCAAAAGAGTTTGTTTTTATTAGTTCGGTCAGCGTATATGGTTTAGTTTCTGGTAAACTTATCAATGAAGAAGCTCCTCTTTTGGCAAAGGATCCATATGGTTTAAGTAAAATAGCTGCTGAACAACTAGTTTTAGATTGGTGTTCTCAAAATAAGGTGATTTGTACTATTTTAAGATTACCACTCCTGGTTGGAAAAAAGGCGCCGGGAAATTTAGGCGCGATGGTTAAAGCAATCAATAGAGGTTACTATTTTAATATAGCTGGAGGTGTGGCTAAAAAAAGTATGGTTATAGCGAAGGATGTTGCTAAATTTACTGCTGTTGTTGCGCCATTTGGAGGTGTTTACAACTTAACAGATGGGGTTCATCCAAGTTTTAAATCATTAAGTGCTGTTATTGCCACTTCGAAAAATAAAAAACAACCCCTAAGTATACCCTTTATTTTAGTAAAAATTTTAGGGTTTGTAGGTGATTTTTTAGGTAATAAAGCTCCAATCAATACTTTGAAAATAAAAAAAATAACGTCTAATTTAACTTTTGATGACTCTAAAGCAAGAAATCTATTTAAATTTAAGCCTGAATCTGTATTAGACTATTTTAAAAAAAATGAAATCTAGACATCAGAAAACTCAAGAAAATATTTATTAAGTCCATAAAAATGAATCAACTTAAAAAAAACTATTACAAAAAAATAAATTTTGATAAAGACCTTTCTGAAAACGAAAATCTTTTATCAATTAAAATTTTTAATAAAAATATTTTAATTGTTGGAGGTGCAGGAACAATTGGAAGTAGTTACATCAAACAAATTTTAAAATATAAACCCGCAAAAATAACAGTTGTAGATATTAATGAGAATGGTTTAACCGAATTAACTAGGGATTTAAGAAGTTCTAATTTATTAGATTATAATCCAGAATACATCACATATCCAGTTAATTTATTAAGCGATACCTTTGATAAGATTTTCAACTATGATTCATGGCAAGTTGTCGCAAACTTTTCAGCTCATAAACATGTGCGTTCTGAAAAAGACAAAATTTCTGTAGAGGCCCTGATTAAAAACAATGTTTATGGCGCAATCAAACTTTTAAATTTATGCGAACTAAATCCACCAAAATATTTCTTTAGCGTATCTACTGATAAAGCCGCTAATCCAGTAAATATTATGGGTGCCTCAAAAAGCTTAATGGAAAAATTAATCTTGTCAAAGAAAAATAATTTTAGAGTGTCAACTGCTCGATTCGCCAATGTTGCATTCTCAAATGGAAGTTTATTAGATGGATTTATATACAGATTAAACAAGAAACAGCCACTTTCTTGTCCAGAAGATATTAAACGTTTTTTTGTGACACCAGAACAATCTGGTCAAATATGTTTATTGGCAACATTTTTAGGTCATTCGGGAAATATTTTCTTCCCAAAATTAGATTTTCATAGAGATCAAATTTATTTCAAAGAGATTGCTTTAGATTTCTTAAAGGAGAATGGATTTGAACCTCAATTAGTTCAATCAGAAAAAGAGGCGAAAGAATTTGATTTTGATAAATATCCTACAAAATATCCAATCTATTTTTTCAAAACGGATACTTCAGGAGAAAAAACATATGAAGAATTCTTTACTGAAGAGGAAGATTATGAAATTAATAAATACGACTCTTTAGGATTCATAAATACTCCAGAGATTAAAATATCTTTTGAAGATGTAGAAGCTGATTTTCATAAGGTATTTAATAATCTTAATTCAGAAAAGTCGGATATTGTAACTATTATTAAAAAGTATGTTCCAGATTTCATGCATATAGAAACTGGTAAACATTTAGATCAAAAAATGTAAATTATGTATAACTTTTTTAAACGCCTATTAGATATTTTTGTCAGTCTTATTGCACTAATTATTCTTACACCGGTATTTATACCTATTATCATTCTTTTGAAATTTTCTGCAGAAGGCGAAGTTTTTTATTTTCAAGAACGCTACGGGATTTATAACTCAAGATTTCAAATATGGAAGTTCGCTACAATGCTTAAAAATTCTATAAATATAGGTACAGGAAGTATCACGCTTCAAAATGATCCCAGAGTTACAAAGATTGGATCCTTTTTAAGAAAAACAAAGATCAATGAACTCCCACAAATTATTAATATTTTAAAGGGGGATATAAGTATAGTTGGCCCTAGACCGTTAGTTACCAAAACTTTCACAGCATATAATAAAGAGGTACAATCTAAAATATATAATGTAAAACCTGGTCTTACAGGAATAGGCTCTATTATATTTAGAGATGAGGAATCAATTATATCAGCGGTTAAAGACGAAGACCCACACGAATTTTACAAAAGAGTAATAGCTCCTTATAAAGGAGAGTTAGAAATGTGGTATCAAGAACATAATTCCTTCTTTTTAGATTTACAATTAATTTTTATGACAGCTTGGGTGATTTTAGTTCCAACATCTAAATTATATGAAAAATGGTTTAAAGATTTTCCAAAAAGAAATTTTTAATAAAATCACTTAACAGACAAACACTATGTTTCAAGAAATAAAAAAAGAGATAGAATCTTTTGGATTCAAGATAGTTTCTCATGATTTTGAAAGACCTTGGGGAGGTTTCCTAGTAATAGATGAAACCCAGGCACAAGAATTTTCCAATAAATTCTTTGAAGGTTTAGATGTAAACACTTTAAAAATAGGTGGAAAATTGAGCCCAAAAATATTGATAGTAAAACCCAAGGCTCGCCTGTCTTGGCAATACCATAATAGACGTGCAGAAATTTGGCAAGTTTACAAAGGATCTGCTGGAATTATTAGAAGTGATACGAATATTGAAAACGAGATGGAAAAATACAACGAAGGAGATCAAATAATATTAAAACAAGGTGAAAGGCATCGCTTAATTGGCTTAAACAAAACTTCAGTTGTAGCAGAAATTTGGCAACATACCGATGCTAACCATCCTTCAGATGAAGATGATATTATAAGAGTTCAAGACGATTTTGGAAGATAAAAAAGAAAAATATGAGTAAGAAAAAAGGAATTATTGTATCAGGATATTTTAATCCGATACATAAAGGGCATATCGAGTATTTTAACAATGCGAAAGCGCTAGCAGATGAATTATTTGTGATTGTGAATAACGATCATCAAAGAGCCATAAAAGGGTCAAAAGAGTTTCAACAAGAAGCAGAGCGTGTTTTTATTGTTTCTAATATAAAATCAGTAAATCACTGCATCTTATCAATAGATAAAGACAGAACCGTATGTAAAACTATTGAAAAGATTGCTATAGATTTTGGTTCAGAATATGAACTAAGCTTTGCAAATGGAGGAGATCAAAATAACAATACTATTCCAGAAAGACCAATCTGCGATCAAATGGGAATTACTCTAGTGGATGGATTGGGTGATAAAATACAGTCTAGCAGTTGGTTGCTAAAGAAGTAAACTTTTTTGGTTACATTTGGTTTAGAATCTAATTTTAATATACATGCCGTTCGATCCAAATTCAGCAAAGAAAGCAGGAAAAAAATCCAAAAGAGGACCTGCAAAAAAAGAAGGGCCTTCCATCAAGGAGAAGATGGAAATACTCTATGAAAAAGTATTGGATGATCTACTGATAAACCAAGAAAAACTCACAAAAACAGAACGAGTAAAGCTTTTTGTAACCCTTTCTAATTATATTTTTCCTAAAACAAAATCTGTACGAGATAAGTTCACAATTGAACAATTAAAAGAAATTGAAAAACAAGGAATTATGTATAGAGATCCAGATCCTACCAAGTAATATCCTTCAATTAAAAAAATCATCAATTGAATTATAAAGAAACCCTTTATTTTATTTCAAAATGTTTGACTATTTCTCTAGAAGAAAAAAATAGAGATGAAATAGAGTTCATGCTGAAAACAACAGATATAGACTGGGATGCTGTTGTAAAAGTGAGTACAGCCCATTATGTATTTTCGGCATTGTATTGTAATTTAAAACGTTTAGATTTTTTGCAGTATTTACCTAATGAGTTGGTGAGCTATATGGAGCATATTACTGATATAAACAGAGAGCGGAATAAACAAATAATTACTCAAGCAAATGAATTAAACAATGTTTTATTAGCAAATAATATTAGACCGATTTTTTTAAAAGGAACCGGAAATTTATTAACGGGTCTCTATGATGATATTGGCGAAAGGATGGTTGGGGATATTGATTTTATTTTCTCGAAAAAAAACTATCTAAAAGTGATTACTATTTTAAGGGAGTTTGGGTATTGTGAAGTAGAAAAGCAAAAATATTATTTTCCTGATGAGGGGAAACATTACAGAAGACTTCAAAAAGAGAAAAATATAGCAGCCATCGAAATTCACTCAGAGTTTTTAGACATAAAAAAATATACCAACGAATTTAATTACAGCTTCGTAAATAAAGACAGTCAGCTTATAAATGGTATTGCTGTTCTGAGTTATGCAAACAAATTAAACTTATCTATTATAGCTAATCAAATAAATGACAATGGTTTTTATTACAAAAGGATGGCTTTACGAAATGCCTATGATGTTTTTTTATTATCTAAAAAAACGAATGCAAATGCTGCCGTGCATAAATTAGATAAACTAACCAATCCTTTAAATTGTTTTTTAGCAGCTTGTTATGAGGTTTTTGATAGGGTGGATAGTTTAGAGTACAACAAAACAACAAAAGCAGCTTCGTATTTAAGAGATTTTAATAGTCATTTTTCAACTCCCATAAGAGCAAAAACACAATCCAGATTCATTAAGAATTATCTATTTATTAAATCTAGATTAAACATTATTTATAAGGCCATCATGTACAAAGAGTATCGTGTTTGGTTATTTAAAAGAGTGACTGATAAAAACTGGTACAAAGAAAAAATAATTCAGTTAGGAATAAAAAAGTAAAATCACCAAATAACTCCCGCCTGCTGCATAAATAAATCTGCCAGTGCATCTTTATTCTGATGCGTCCCAATATAGCTTAGAAAAGTACTCTCTTTAGAATGCCCAGTAATATTCATAAGTAACGGCGTTTCAATTTTACCATAATAGTTAGATGCAAAAGAACGCCTCATAATATGTGAGGTTACAAACTCATACTTCGGGGCTTTTATAATTTCCTTCCTTCTTGTCTTTGGGTTGTTCTTAAACCCAGACACCAAACCTTCTATTCCCGCCATCTTGCAAAGTGTTTTAATCTGTTTATTAAACACCACTTGAGATACTTTTCTTGGGAATTCATTCTCTAATAGTTCAATAACCAAAGGGTCAGCCACACCAACAGTTACCGCCTTCTTTGTTTTCTGTTGCAAGATATCTACATACAATCCAGAACTCGCTTTTCTAAGATTATTCGGGCTTAACTTTAATAGATCTGAGACCCGCTGCCCGATAGCTAATCCGATTAACAGCCAACTGTAGCTATCTGTATATGCTTCAGGAATCTGCTTTAATTCCTTTAATGCTTTAATCTCTAATGGGTTTAAAATATGAAGAATTCGATCGGAACTTTTCTGTTTAAATGACTCAATATAATTGGAGTAGGGGTGCACTTCCAAACCACTTTTCTCAGCATCACGCAGAATAATCTTCAATAATTTTAAGAGTTGACCGCAGTAATTATCACTATACTGCTGTTCAATTTTTAGAAAACGGGTAAAAGATTCGGCAGTATATTTATCAATAGAATTTACATAGAGCTTTTCAGATTTCTCAAATTCATAGGCTTTTACAATCCGAAACAAAGATTTATACGTCCGAATGGTATTATGTGCCAAACCCACCGTTCCATAACCTTGAACTCTTTTTGTGGCAGAATTGGAAATAAAATGTTCTAAATAGTCTAAAAATAAGACGGAATTCTCTATTTTTAAATGTGTATTTGAAGTCTTTATTTGTGGTTTTTTATAGAAATTAACGTGCATATAACGTATGTTATTTTAATTATTTAACATGAATATAACTTGGGTATATTTATAATTTAACAAAATATGAGCTAAATTATAACAAGCTACCCTACTTAAATATACGTTATTTATTTAAAATATAAAAGTTAAATATCACATTATAAAGGAGTTATAATGATTTATTTTTGAAAAGACTACGGACTGTAGTCATTAAAAATATTACTTTTAAAAGCAACTAAATTCTTACTAATATTTGGAAATTCAAAATAGAAATTTAGTATGTTATTTTTCTTAGCGTTTAACTATTTAAAAGCACTTAATTATTTCTATTCTTTTTAAATTAAAACACAGGCGTTTCTTTTTAGAACACCTAAAAATGAAGTTAGGTATGAATTCGGATCATTGTGTTTGTTTTTTGTTTTCAGTTAGTTTACATTTGATGGAACTAGATAAAGTCTTTTTTCTAGGAGGTAATACCTTAATGATAGCGTAATGAAAGGAATAATTTTAGCAGGTGGCAGTGGAACGCGATTATATCCTTTGACAAAAGGGGTGTCGAAGCAACTATTGCCAGTATATGACAAACCTATGATTTATTATCCGCTATCGGTATTAATGTTTGCGGGCATTAAAGAAATTTTAATTATTTCTAAACCAGAAGATTTGCCAAATTTTGAAAAGCTTTTGGGTACTGGAGAGGATTTAGGAATACAGTTAGCATATAAAGAACAGGCAAGGCCCGAGGGCCTGGCGCAGGCATTTATTATAGGAGCCGATTTTATTGGAAATGCTGCTGTATGTTTAATTTTAGGGGATAATATATTTTACGGCCAAGGTTTTTCTGAAACCCTGCAAAATGCAAAAGAAAATATTAAAAAAGGCAAGTCTACTGTGTTTGGCTATTATGTAAATGATCCAGAAAGGTATGGTGTTGCCGAGTTCGATAGTAATGGCATAGTGGTCTCTATAGAAGAAAAACCTGCAATACCAAAATCTAACTATGCAATAGTTGGTTTGTATTTTTATACCAATGAAGTAGTTCAAATAGCAAAGAATATTACACCTTCTCAAAGAGGAGAGTTAGAAATAACAGACGTAAATCAGGCTTATTTAAAAAGTAATAATTTAAGAGTACAACTCTTAGGTAGAGGTTTTACTTGGTTAGATACAGGTACACACGCTTCTTTAATGGAAGCCGGTCAGTTTATAGAAACCATAGAAAAAAGACAAGGATTGAAGGTAGCTTGTTTAGAGGAAGTTGCTTACAACATGAAGTATATAAACAAAGAACAATTAAAAAAACTAGCAGAGCCCTTAAAGAAAAATGAATATGGTCAGTATTTATTAAAACTAGCTGAATAAAAGAATGAAATTTATTAAAACAGAAATACAAGACCTTTATGTGATAGAACCTTCCGTTTTTGAGGATGAAAGAGGTTATTTCTTGGAGTCTTTTAATCTAGAAAAGTTTCAAGAAAATATAGGGCCTGTGAAATTTGTACAGGACAACGAATCTAGGTCTTCTAAAGGGGTTTTAAGAGGATTGCATTTTCAGAAACCTCCATTTAATCAAGCCAAGTTGGTGCGGTGTATAGAGGGGCGGGTGCTGGATGTTACAGTAGATATTAGAAAGGGTTCATTTACGTATGGAAAACACGTAGCTATAGAATTATCTGGAGAAAATAAAAAACAAGTATTTGTTCCTAAAGGTTTTGCACACGGATTTTCTGTGTTAAGTGAATCTGCTGTGATTAGCTATAAAGTAGACAATAGGTATGCACCTGAATATGATGCCGGAATTCGTTTCGATGATGAAGCCTTGCAGATCGATTGGGGCTTAGCTCAAGAGGAAGTTCAATTATCAGAAAAAGATAAAGATTTACCGTCTTTTAAAGATTTAGATTCCCCTTTTAATTTTTAAAGAGATGAACATACTAGTTACAGGATCTAATGGGCAGTTGGGCTCAGAAATAAAAGACGTTGCAGCAAGCTATAAAAGCTTTTGTTTCTTTTTTATGGATTTGCCAGCATTGGACATTTGTAACAGCAGTGAATTAGATATTTTTATTGCAAAAAATAAAATAGATACCGTTATTAATTGTGCGGCCTATACAGCGGTAGACGCAGCAGAAGAAAATGCAGTAATTGCCGAACAAGTAAATGGAGCAGGTGTTTTGAATTTAGTGCATGCACTAGCAAAAGTAAACGGGAAACTAATTCATATTTCTACGGATTATGTTTTTGATGGGAATGGTTTTTTACCCTACCAAGAGTCAGATAAGACAAACCCCATGGGTGTTTATGGTAAAACAAAAAGAAATGGAGAACTGGCAGTAATCAACGGTGATATTGATGGGATTGTGATTAGAACTTCTTGGTTGTACTCGGCCTATGGTACTAATTTTGTAAAAACAATGCGAAGACTCGGTAAGGAAAGAAATGAATTAGACGTTATTTATGACCAATTAGGTACACCAACGAATGCATCTGATTTGGCAAAAACCTGTCTAGATATTCTTGCTTACACTAAAGAAATGAATATAAATACTAAAGGGAATGTCTATCATTATTCGAATGAAGGTGTTGTCTCTTGGTATGATTTTGCAAGGGCTATTATGGATTTAGGTGAGGTAGACTGTAAAATAAAGCCTATTGAAACAAAAGACTATCCTACTTTGGCAAAAAGACCGCATTATTCGGTTTTAAATAAATCAAAAATTAAAAAAGATTTTGAAATTAAAATTCCCTATTGGAGAGATTCTTTAGCAATATGTATTTCAAAATTGGAGAAAATATAAAATGAAATTTAAAAAAAACATTTTAATTACTGGAGGTGCTGGTTTTATAGGTTCGCATTTGGTGCGGTTATTTGTGAATAAATATCCGAATTATCAAATTATTAATATGGACAAATTGACGTATGCAGGAAACCTGGGAAACTTAAAAGACATCCAAGATAGCTCTAATTACACCTTTGTTAAATGTGATATTTGTGATATTAAAAAAGTAAAACAGGTTTTTATAGATTATAAGATTGATTCGGTCATTCACTTAGCGGCAGAATCGCATGTAGACCGTTCTATTGAAGATCCATTTTCCTTTGCTCAGACCAACGTAATGGGAACACTTAGTTTGTTACAAGCGGCTAAAGAATATTGGGGTACTGACTTTGCAAATAAGTTATTTTATCATGTTTCAACAGACGAAGTGTATGGCTCATTGGGTCAAGAAGGCTTTTTTACAGAAGAAACAGCCTATGCTCCTCATTCTCCCTATTCGGCATCCAAAGCTTCTTCAGATCATTTTGTTAGAGCTTTTGCAGATACCTATGGTATGCCTACAGTAATATCTAATTGTTCAAATAATTATGGTTCGTATCAGTTTCCAGAGAAATTAATTCCGTTATTCATTAACAACATTATAAATAATAAGTCCTTACCTGTCTATGGAAAAGGAGAAAATGTTCGAGATTGGTTGTTTGTAAATGACCATGTAAGAGCTATTGATGTTATTTTTCATGATGGAAAATTAGGAGAAACCTATAATATTGGCGGATTCAATGAATGGAAAAATATCGATTTAATTAAACTGCTTATAAGTGTGGTAGATAAACATTTAGGCAGAGTATCGGGTACATCAGAAAAACTAATAACCTATGTAACCGACAGGGCAGGGCATGATTTACGCTATGCAATTGATGCTACGAAATTAAAGGATGAATTAGGATGGGAGCCATCGTTACAGTTTGAAGAAGGAATTGAAAAAACTGTTGCTTGGTACATAAATAACAAAGATTGGTTACAAAATATAACTTCGGGTGTATATGCAAAGTATTATGAAGATATGTATAACTTGTAAACGCTCTTTCTGGCTTACTACTCAATATTTTAGATAAAAACACTCCTTTTTAAAGAATTTTCATGAACGAAAACGATTGAAGTTTCGTGGTTTATTGCCCATTGTTATAAGTTATTATATATTTAGCAAAAAATTAATAAGAATATGATTTTAATTGCTGACGGAGGTTCTACAAAGGCAGACTGGATTGCTATTAACAGTGAGAAAGAAGAGATGTTTAGAGTGCGAACTTTAGGTTTAAATCCTGCAGTGGTTGTAGAAGAGGAACTACACAATAGGATTATTAATATGTTTCAGTTAATGAACATTAAAGATGAGGTAACTGAAATTCATTTTTATGGCGCTGGTTGCGGAACCCCAGGACCAATAGCAATTTTAAAAGAGATTTTAGAAACCATCTTTATAAACGCTGTAATCTATATTGCAGAAGATATGTTGGCTGCGGTATATGCCGCTACTGGAAAAGAGCCTGCGGTAGTTTGTATTTTAGGAACAGGATCTAATAGTTGTTATTTTGATGGAGAAAATTTAGAAATGTTAGCGCCTTCTTTAGGGTATATTCTAATGGATGAGGCCAGCGGTAATTATTTTGGAAAAAAATTAATTATAGATTATTTTTATAAAAAAATGCCAAAAAATATCTGTTCAGAGTTTGAAAAAGAATTTAACTTAGATGCAGATCACATTAAAAAGAATATTTACAAAGAAGTAAATCCGAATATGTATTTGGCTTCATTTGCAAAATTTATGTTCGAATTTAAAGATGAAAAGTACATTAAAAGAATAATTAAGAAAGGTTTTCAAGAGTTCTTTAAGTGTCGCGTTTTACCATATAATGTAGATAGCAATTCGAAAATTTATTTTATTGGCTCAATAGCACACTATTTTAAAGATATTTTAGAAAAAGTAGCAGGTAAAAATAACTTAACAATTACAGGTGTTATTCAAAGACCAATTGATAATTTGTTGGCATATCATAAGGAAAATATTGTTTAAATAGCAGTTATATAAGGGAAAGATAAAAGCGAGTTAAGAACCAAGAAGTTCTTTAGTAAAAAAAAATTATTTAATTTAAAAATTCAAGTACCCTCTCTAATTGCATTCCTCTAGAACCTTTAATTAAAATAGACTCCTGTATTAAAGGATTGTCGGTAATGTATGCCTTTAAGGCCTCGAAATTTCTAAATTGTTTGTTTTGGGTAATCGCTTTATAGAAGTGTTCGCCAACATATAGTGTTTGAGAGAAAGGCATAGCATCTGCTAAGTTTACAATTACTTGATGTTCTATAGCACTTTGCTCTCCTAACTCAAACATATCTCCTAAAATAACAACTTTAGATGCTTTTTTAAGCTTTGAGAAGTTCTCTAAAGCAACTTCCATACTCGAGGGGTTTGCATTGTAAGCATCTAAAATAATATGATTGCTTTCTTTTTCAATGATTTGCGAGCGGTTATTTGTTGGGATATAATTTTCAATAGCCTTCTTAATTTCGGTGTGTTTTAGTTTAAAATGAATACCAATAGTTATGGCTGCTAAAATATTTGTGTAATTATAAGCTCCTATTAGATTACTTTCAATTTCACCGTCTTTAGATGCTATTTTTACAAATGGATCTGCTCCTGCAAATTTAAGGGACCCAGGAAAACAAATTGTTGTAAGATTTAGTGTTTTTTCAACTTGAATAGGATCTTTAGGGTTTATAAAGGCAACTTTATGATGTTCGTGTAAAAAGGCATACAATTCACTCTTTCCTTTAATTACACCTTCAATTCCTCCAAAACCCTCTAAGTGTGCTTTTCCGAAATTTGTAATATAACCAAAATCGGGTGCTGCAATAGTACATAAAAATTCAATTTCTTTTTGATGATTAGCACCCATTTCTACAATACCAATTTCAGTATTTGGCGTCATAGAAAGCAAAGTTAAAGGCACGCCAATATGGTTATTTAGATTTCCTAAAGTAGCGGTAGTTGTATATTTTTCTGAGAGTACCGTGTTTATTAATTCTTTGGTAGTTGTTTTTCCATTACTACCGGTTAGTGCAATAATTGGTATTTTTAATTGTAATCGATGATAATTGGCTAGTTGTTGCAGCGTTTCTAAAACATTATCTACTACAATAGTTTTGTCACTTATTTTAAATTCAATTTCATCAATAATTGCAAATGCAGCGCCTTGGTCTAGAGCAGTATGGGCAAATTTATTTCCGTTAAATTTTTCCCCTTTTAAAGCAAAAAACAGCGCATGTTCTCTAATATTCCTAGTATCTGTATCTACTAAATAGTATTTTGAGTACAGCGCATAAATCTCTTTTATTCCCATTGTTTAAAGATAAAAAAAATCCTCATTGTTCAGTAACAATGAGGATTAAATATTTTTTAAAATATAAATTATCTGCTGCGTGAAGCATTTGTCTTTTTTCTGTAATCCATAGGGCCTAACATATCTGTAACACATCTAAAACCAATAAAATTAGTTGCCATATATTGTGGTAAATATCTTCTTTGTGCAGGATCTAACCAATACTCTCTATCAACCCAAGATCCACCTTTGTAAACTCTCGTCTCATCACTAATTAAAGTACTTCGTTTTTTAGCGTCAACTTTAATTACTTCGACACCAGAATTAGGATCTGTAGTTCTTTCTGGGGCTGTTGGTGAATTATACATACTAGGTCTAGATGCAAACCTATCTTGATCATCTTCGTAAAATCTTGAGGAATTTAAATCTCCATCAGAAATATTCGAATTATCAGATTTAGAAAAGTTTGTTCTAAAAGTAGCATCACTTTTAGTGATTGGTGCAGATTTAATAGACCCAGGAAGCTGTTTAGGTCTAATACTTCCATTTGGCAATGTATCATATTCTACAGCTGCATCGTCTCCTACAACAACAACTTTACCATCTTTATTAATTAATTTTTTTGTAAAAATATTTCCTCTGAAATAATTAAAGTCATTCGCTTCATTGTCAATAATAGGTCTGTAAATATCTGCTACCCATTCCGCAACATTTCCAGACATATCGTACAAGCCAAAAGCATTTGGTGGGTATGATTTTATTTCAATAGGAATATCAGAACCATCAGAAGTCCAGCCTGGTAAGCCACTATATGCACCTTTACCCTGTTTGAAGTTTGCTAATTGATTTCCTCGGTATTTTTTGTTTTTAGATCTAGTGAATTTTCCATTCCAAGCATATTTTTTTCTACCTCTAATATTGTTGTACTCTCTGTTTTCCGCAACTGCTTTTGCCGCAAATTCCCATTCAGCTTCTGTAGGGAGTCTGTATTTTTGTTGTAAAATACCATCAGCTTGTGTTATTTTTCTTCCTTGAAAAGCATCTTTTCCTGGCTTCGTTTGCCCTCTTCCTCTTCTTGTTCTTACACCTCTTTTATAAATTGTTGTATCACGCTCTTTGCCATCTATTTTTGTAAATAGGTTGTCTGAATCACTTAAAAACCTATCTGTATCAAAAAAGTTCCTTGTAGAATCTAATTCGAAAATATTTTCAATATGACCTTTGTCTATTAATTTCTTTAAGTTTACTACGTTTGTTCTCCATTTACAGTACTCATTTGCCTGCAACCAGGTAACACCAACTACAGGGTATTCTGCATACGCTGGGTGTCGAAAATAATTTTGTGTTAAAATATCTGTATTTCCTAAGCTTTTTCTCCAAACTAAAGTATCTGGTAAAACAGAGTTGTAAATATGTTTGTATTTTTCCTCTGAAGGAGAAAATACATCTTTCGTATATTGCACATATAAGGAATATTCGGAGTTCGTAACTTCTGTTTCATCCATGAAAAATGGACGCACATGCATTTTTTTAGGTGTGGTGTTCCAATCAAACATTACATCATCTTGCACTTGCCCCATCGTAAAAGAGCCACCTTCAACAAGTACCATCCCTAGAGGAGTTTGATCTTCAAAAGTGCTATTTTTTACGTAGTTTCCATTTTTAGGATCGTTAAAAGACAAACCTGTTAATCGAGAGGTGTTATTTGACTTATTGGAGCTACAACTTGTAAAAAGAATTGCAGTTACTATAAAGATAGATATATTTAATATTTTTTTCATTTCAGAAGAGAAATTTTATTCTTTAGTTTATTCGAGTTGCAATTTACAATAAATATAATCTATTACAAGAAAAATGTATAATTTAATACCTCGTTTTTGCATTCTCTTTAATTAAACGTTTGCTTTTTAAATTTAGTATAACTTATCTTTGTAGCAGATTAAAATATCTGCTACAAATTTGCGTTATTTGATTACAATTTATGAAAAGATATTTTTTACTTATTTTAATACTACTCTTAGCTCAACATACAACTTCACAGGTAACTAATTCTGTTTTAGCAGTAGGAGATTGGTATAAGTTTTCTGTGGATACGACAGGTGTTTTTAAAATTAACAAGAACCTATTGCAAAGAATAGGTATTAACACAAACGGATTAAATCCAAAAAATATTCAAATTTTCGGGAATGGTGGTGCCTTATTACCGGTGTTAAATAGCAATTTTAGAAACGAAGACCTGCAAGAAAATGCTATATTTATAGAGGGGGAAGCCGATGGAAGTTTTGATGCAAATGATTTTATTTTGTTTTATGCCAAAGGACCGCACGATTGGGTCATAAATACTGCTGATGAAACAGCAAATCATCGGCAAAATATATATTCAGATAAGGCCTACTATTTTATAACTGTTGGAAGTAGTAACGGGAAAAGAATTGTTGAAAAGGCAAAGAATACAAACCCAGCAAGTAGTGTAATTACTTCTTTTGATGATTTTACTTTTTATGAAAAGGATGAAATAAATTTAATAGCTGCAGGAACACAATGGTTTTTTTATGATGATTTTAATATAGAGAATACCCAAACGTTTACAATACCCTTTTCAAATGCTTTAGAAAACACTGCTGTATCTGTTAAGGTAAGAGCTGCAAGTACCTCTGTAAGCGCCTCATCAATGGAAGTAAAGGTAAATGGTTTAACCTATCCAACACTCAACTTCACTCAGACAGATTCTAGTAATAAAGCCCGCGCTGATGAAGAATCTTACGATATTAATCTAGAGAATTCTTCAGATTTTATAAAAATTGAAATTAATTATAATAATAACGGAAATCCTTCTGCGAATGCCTATTTAGATTTTTTAGAGATTGTTGGTAAAAAGGAATTAAAGGCAGATGCTACACAGTTTTCTTTTAGAAGTTTTGATCAAAATGATGCAATTGGTGTGGTAGAATATCAAATTAAAAATGCAACTAACATTTTTCAAGTTTGGGATGTTTCAGATTTTTTAGTACCCAAAGTAATTTCTGGAATAGTAAGTGGGGCAGATTTTACTTTTAAAGATGTTGGTGGTACTTTTAAAGATGTTGGTGATAGGTTAAATGAATACATTGTTTTAAATGAATCTGATTTTTATATTCCAGAAACTATAGAAAATGCAAAAATTGTAAATCAAAATTTACATGCATTAAGGGATCTTAATTATGTTATAATTACAAGTAGTGAGTTGGCTTCTGAAGCGAAGAGGTTAGCCAAATATCATAAGGAAAATTCTGATTTAACAACAAAAGTGGTGCTTCTAGATGAAATTTATAATGAGTTTTCCTCAGGTTCTAAAGATATAACGGGTATCAGAGATTTTATTAAGCACATATTCGATACAAATTCTACTGAAGAGCTGAAACTAAAATACGTTTGTTTTTTTGGAGATGCATCCTATGACTATAAAGACAGACTTTCAAACAATAACAATATTGTGCCTGTAAAATTATCAGAAGAAAGTTTCAACTTGGCAACCTCTTGGGTTACGGATGACTTTTTTGTCATGTTAGGTGAAAATGATGGTAACATGAATGACGCCGATACAATAGAGGTTGTTTCTAGTAGGATACCGGTTACGGGAATCTCACAAGCAAAAGATGTAGTCGACAAAATTTTAAGTTATTATAGTGAAAGTGCTTTAGGAGATTGGCGGAATACCATTACTTTGTTGGCAGACGACATCGATAAGGCAAGTTCGGACACATCGCTTCAGCCGGGTATGGAAAAAATTGCAGACTCAATAAAAGCAAACAAACCAATCTTTAATATTAATAAAATCTATGTAGATGCCTATGTGCAAGAGAATTCTGCTGGCGGTGAGCGTTACCCAGAAGTAAATGAAGCAATTACAAATGCCATTGAGAAAGGCACTTTGGTGTTCGATTATTTTGGACATGGAGGGGAAGATGGTTTTGCCGCGGAACGGATTTTAGAAAAACCGCAGATTCAAGGTTTTTATAACCCCAATACATTGCCTTTATTAATAACGGTTACCTGTGATTTTTCTCGCTTTGATAACCCGAGTAGAGTAACGGCAGGAGAACTTACACTTTGGAATAAAACAGGAGGTTCCGCCAGTATGATTACAACCACAAGAGAGGTTTATATTGGCTTCGGACAGCAATTTAATGAACGCTTCATCGCCACTTTGTTAGACTTTGATGATACTTCTGAGAACGTATCAATCGCGGAAACCTTAATGAAGGTTAAGAATCAATTTACGTCCAACGATCAAAAGTTCTTTATTTATTCTTTTGGAGATCCAGCAATGAAATTGGCAGTAGCAGCTCCCACTGTTCGGGTTACCGAAATCATTGACGTTTACAATGACAACAACCCTACAAATAAGTTAAAAGCGCTTTCTAAAGTAAGGATTAAAGGGGTTATTGATAATGACAACGACAGTAGCAATGGTATTTTAGATGATTTTACAGGCACAGTAACTACCACAATTTTTGACAAGTATATAGATAAAACCACTTTGGTAAACGATGGCAATGGAGCTCCAGTGACTTTCGATACCCAAGATAGTAAGATCTTTCGAGGAAAGGATTCGGTTATTAACGGTGTTTTTGCCTTCGATTTTATTGTTCCAAAAGATATAAAAATTGCACTCGGCCCGGGGAAATTAAGCTTTTATGCGGAAAATAGTGACCTCGAGAAAGCAGGCTATAAAATTGATGTAATGGTTGGTGAAATAGATGAAAATGCACCAATAGACACTATGGGACCCGAGTTGAAGCTATTTATGAATGATGAATCTTTTATAGACGGTGGAAATACAAATGCTTCTCCTAATTTAATTGCAGTGCTTTCAGATATTAGCGGAATTAATACCTCTATTACCGCAATAGATCATGATATTATTGGAATTTTAGACGGCGATGCTCTGAACCCTATTGTGCTAAATGATTTTTACGAAACAGCGTTAGGTGATTTTACAAAAGGGAAGGTTACATATAGACTAAGAGATTTGGGAGTAGGGCCGCATACCTTAAAAATAAAAGCATGGGATACATATAATAATTCATCTGAAAAAACGTTAAACTTTGTGGTAATTAGTGATGCAGTATTAAATATAGAAAATGTGTTAAATTATCCAAATCCTTTTGTAAATTACACAGAATTTTGGTTCAATCACAACAAGCCAAATGAAGTACTAGAGGTGCAAGTTCAAATTTTTACAGTTTCTGGTAAACTCATAAAAACGATCAATCAAAACATACAAACAACAGGCAGTTTATCTAGAAATATTATTTGGAATGGTTTAGATGATTTTGGTAATAAAATAGGAAAAGGAGTCTATGTTTATAGATTAAGGGTAAAGGCAACGGAAACTAATTTAGTTTCTGAAAAGTATGAAAAGTTAGTAATACTTCAATAAAATTAAATATTTTTAATAAGAACAATAAGTAATAGAGATGAAAGAAGTCAAGAAAATAGTTTTTTGTATAGTATTAAGTGTTTTTGCAGTTGTTAAAATTTCATCTCAAACAGGGGGTATTACAACAGCAACACCATTTTTATTAATTGTGCCAGATGCAAGAGCCGGCGGTATGGGAGACATGGGAGTAGCTACAAGTGCAGATGGTTTTTCATTATTTCATAACCCCGCAAAAATAGCATTTAGTAACAGGCAAATTTTATCAGGAATTACATATTCTCCTTGGTTAAGAAACCTAACAGATGATATTTTTATAGGAAGTGGTTCTTATATTAATAGATTTAGTGAAAATGCAGCATGGGGTGCAGATTTTAAATATTTTTCTTTAGGTCAAATAGATTTAACAAATGACAGAGGAGACTCGAATGGCTCTATAAATCCGAATGAATTAGTTGCAACTGGTACTTATTCTTTTAAGTTAAGTGAAACTTTTGCAATGGGAGTTTCTTTTAAATATATTCGTTCGAATCTTGCTTTTAATGGAACTCCAGGGAATTCTCTGCAACCAATAAATTCTTTTGCAGTAGATGTTTCTGGGTATTACCAATCTTTAGAAGAAAATTATGGCAATTTTAATGGGCGTTATAGATTAGGTTTTAATTTTGCTAATATTGGGCCAAAAGTTTCTTACACGCCAGGTGATGAGGACTTTATACCTACTAATTTAAAATTAGGTGGTGGTTTTGATTTTATAATGGATGATTACAATACCATTTCTACAACCATAGAATTTACAAAGCTATTAGTGCCAACACCACAATTAGATGGTTCTGACCAAGATAAAGGTTTTGTAGAGGGAATTTTCTCTTCATTTGGAGATGCTCCAGGAGGTTTTAGTGAAGAATTAAAGGAGTTTACATATGCTTTAGGTGCAGAATACTTATACAACAATGCATTTGCATTAAGAACTGGTTACTTTCATGAAAGTGAAGATAAGGGAAATAGACAATATTTCACACTAGGTGGAGGTTTTAAAACCAATGCATTAAACATCGATTTATCGTATTTAATAAATGCCTCAGATGTTAATAATCCGTTAGAAAATTCGCTGCGTTTCTCTGTGTCTTTTGATTTAGGTGAAATTTACGAAGACTATTAAAAATCAAATTTTTTTTAGTAGTTTTAGCATATTAAAAAAAGCAGTCTATTTAGGCTGCTTTTTTTGACCGCTTTAATCGAGAAAACCGGTTGCTGAAATTCAGCACATCTAAATAAAAGATGCAAAGAGAAAAGTAGTTGCTTTTTAAAATTGAATTAAAAATACATACATGAAACAAATAAAGATAACTAGTTCTGCAACTGTTTACAGCAATCTTGGTGAGCTTTCTACAGAAGATCAAATGCTAATGAATAAGGCTATTGAAGCTCGTAGAAACGCCTATGCACCGTATTCTAAATTTCACGTTGGTGCAGCTTTGTTGTTAGATAATGGAGAAATTGTTTTAGGGAATAATCAAGAAAATGCGGCATATCCATCAGGTATGTGTGCAGAAAGGGTTGCTATCTGGCAAGCAGGTTCTTTATTTCCCGGAGTAA